>Ga0136621_1000016_pt1 | contig 48487 bp, 51 predicted proteins | sample AntDryUQ445A2306_FD_104673 | JGI IMG/M metagenome (GOLD analysis project Ga0136621, IMG submission 104673) | Polar desert sand microbial communities from Dry Valleys, Antarctica - metaG UQ445A (23.06) | ecosystem: Environmental > Terrestrial > Soil > Desert | place: Antarctica: Dry Valley...
CAGTCGCCTCTTTGAGCGTCCGGTTCATGCGTTCCACCTGGCCATTCGTCCAGGGGTGGTTGGGCTGGGTCAGGCGATGGTCGATGCCGTGGCGTCGGCAGGCGCGATCAAAGGGATGTCCGCATAGCCGCGCCATAATGGCATTGGGCGGCATCGGTTCCACGGCATGATGTTCGATCTTGAAACCCTTGCCCGAGCGGCTTAACTCCAGCAGCTTGACTGAAGTCGAGCTGATGTCGATGCCCACAACGGAGAATTGCTTACGTTTGAAAAGAGACACACAATATCCTTGTTCGCGGCGACGGCGGCAAAACTAATCGGCAGATTGTCAGTCGGAGTCGTAACCCTTCACCCGGAAAATACTACCGTTAATTCCGTAACTTGTGTTCACCATATACGAGGGGATTCATACCGCTCATCCTGTCGTGCATGATAAATCCTGTATAACTTGTTTTAATGCCGCATGCGCATGTTGCTGATGTTTCTGCGTTTTGGTGTGGTTCTGGCGACGGGCTTCGCCACCTTTGGGGCCGCTGCCATACTTGGCGCCTATCTCTATCTGGCGCCCGGGCTGCCATCTGTCGCGTCTCTTAAAGATATTCAGTTGCAAACACCATTGCGCGTGTATACGCGGGACGGTGAACTGATGGCGGTTTTCGGCGAAAAGCGGCGTATACCGTTAACGCTCCATCAAGTGCCAACGCTGATGCAGCGCGCATTTCTGGCGGCTGAAGACGATCGCTTCTACGCGCACCCCGGCGTGGACTACCACGGTTTGCTCCGGGCGGCCTGGCAACTGCTGCGCACAGGCGAAAAGCAGCAGGGCGGCAGCACCATCACCATGCAGCTGGCGCGAAATTTCTTCCTGACCAGCGAGCGCACGTATGAGCGCAAATTGCGGGAAGTCTTTCTGGCGCTGAAGGTGGAGCGGGAGCTGTCCAAGCACGAAATCCTGGAGCTCTATCTCAACAAGATCTATTTGGGGAATCGTGCCTACGGCGTGGGTGCGGCTGCCGAAGTTTATTACGGTCTTGATGCGGGCGAACTGAATCTGAGCCAGATCGCGATGATAGCCGGCCTGCCCAAGGCGCCGTCCATTTACAACCCCATCGCTGATCCCGCGCACGCCATCGAGCGTCGTAATTACGTGCTGCAACGCATGCACGATCTGCGTTTTATTGATGATAAGGCTTACCAGATCGCGCTCCGGCCGTCCGGGACTGCGCGTTTGCATGATCCAGCTGTGGCTGTGAAAGCGCCATATGTCGCGGAAATGGCTCGCATGGAAATGATTTCGCGGTTTGGCCTCGACGCTTACACCGGGGGCTACAAGGTTAAGACTACGGTCATCGCCAACAAACAACGCGCGGCGGCAGACGCGTTGCGCGCGGGTCTGGAAGCGTACGACAAGCGTCATGGCTACCGGGGAGCGGAGCAGCGTATTGGGCCGGATGTGCTGGCGGACAGGAGTGCCTGGCGAAGCGTGCTTGCGGATTACGCGCCGGTTGCCGGATTGCGCGCCGGCCTGGTGGTAAACGTCGGCGATACGTCAGCAAAGGTTTATGCCGGTAGCCGGAAAATGGTTACGCTGGGCTGGGAAGACATGTCGTGGGCGCGGCCCTACATCAATCAGAATGCGCAAGGCAGTACACCACGGACCGCCGCCGATGTGCTGACACGGGGCGACATAGTACGCATCCTGCAAAACGAAAAGGGCGGGTGGCGGCTGACTCAGCTCCCGGATGTAGCTGGCGCACTGGTGTCGCTCGACCCTCGTGACGGCGCGATCGTGGCGCTGGTAGGCGGTCTCGATTTCAACCAGAGTAACTTTAACCGGGCGACTCAGGCGTATCGTCAGCCCGGCTCGGCGTTCAAGCCGTTCATCTATTCCGCAGCACTTGAGCATGGTTTCACGCCGGCGAGCACCATCAATGATGCGCCGGTCGTATTCGATGCCTCGGGTCTAGAGAACACATGGCGCCCGGAAAATTATGGTGGCACGTTTTACGGTCCCACGCGCATGCGGGTCGCGCTGGCGCAGTCCCGCAACATGGTGTCGATTCGATTGCTGAGCAGCATGGGTCTGAGCGCTGCGATGGATCACATCTCAAAGTTTGGTTTCGATACCAGCCGTCTGCCCATGGATTTATCGCTCGCTCTGGGCAGTGGTTCGGTAACCCCGCTCGAACTCGCGGCGGGGTATGCCGTTTTCGCCAACGGCGGTTTTCGCATCGCACCTTATCTGATCGAAAGCATAAAGACAGTGGGAGGTAAAACGGTATTCCGGGCGAATCCTCCGACCCGGTGCGAGAATGCCGCGTGTCAGCTGCGCGCGCCGCCACCCTTAAGCGCTGACGACGGCACACTCGCCGTAAGCAGTCCGGCCGGAACTGCGACTGATTCAGCGGTGACCGCGGTGCAGCGAGCAGACGATCAGCGCAAGACGGTCATTCGCCCGCGAGACTTCGCGCCAAGAGCGTTGCCGGCCGCCAATGCGTACCAAATGGTCAGCATGATGAAGGATGTGATCAGCACCGGCACGGGCGTCAGGGCATTGGCGTTAAACCGAAGCGATCTGGCGGGCAAGACCGGCACTACCAACGATCAGCATGACGCATGGTTTAGTGGCTATAACACCCGGCTGGTTACCACGGTATGGCTGGGTTTCGACAATCCGAGCGCAATGGGTGATGCCGAGGTGGGCGGGGCCGCTGCGTTGCCGGTCTGGATTGATTATATGCGGGTTGCGTTGCGGGACATTCCGGAAAGCACCATGCCGCAGCCGGTCGGCATGGTGACAGTGCGCATCGACCCGCAAACCGGGCTGCTGGCAAGTTCGACCAATGACGACGGCATTTTTGAGACTTTTCGTTCCGACCAGGTGCCCAGGCGCGGCGCACTCGCGCCAGAGCCAGTTTACGGCCGGTCAGAGCAGCAGCCCGTTGAGGTGCCCGAGCAGTTGTTTTGATCGACTCAGCTGATTGATCCTCATCTAGGGAAGCCACATGGCGCGACCTGAATATCTTGCGCACCCAATCAGTTCCTGACCGCATAAAGCCCATGCATGATTCCCGTGAAATCCGTCTGCGCGCCTGCATCGCACAGGAAGCCGCGCGTATCCTCCTGGATGAGGGCGTCGAAGACTATCAGTTCGCAAAGCTCAAGGCCGCGGAGCGGCTGAATGTCGCGAACGGGCACCCCCTACCGGGCAATCGCGAGATCGAGCAGGCAGTGTACGAGCATCAACGTCTCTTCTACACGCGAGGCTATCAGAATGACGTAGCGGCTCTCAGGCGCGCGGCGATTTCCGCCATGCGGCTGCTCGAGCGTTTCGAGCCCCGGTTGACGGGCGCCGTGCTCAGCGGTACGGCGGGTAAGCATTCGGACATCGACATGCACGTATTCGCCGACGCGGTGGAAGAGGTGCTGTTCTTATTGATGGATGTTGATGTGTCCTACGATGGCTTTGAGCGGCGTCTGCGGCATGGCCGCGAGGTTGTTTACTATCCCGGAGTGCGTTTTGCAATCAGCGATTATCAGGTCGAGGCCGTGGTGCTGCCCTTCGATGCGTTGAAGCATCCACCGTCGAGCCCCGTAGACGGCAAGCCGATGCGGCGGGCGAACATTCGGCAGGTTGAAGCGTTGCTCGAAGAGAATTCAGATTCGGATCATGAAGGCGCGGGGCTGCAAGGTTATCCGGCGTGATAAGGTCGGCTTAGATCATGCACCGAGTCGACCAGCACCTTGACGTGGTCGGGATTGATGTCTGGATGGATACCGTGACCCAGATTAAAAATGTGTCCCGGTCCCCGGCCAAATCCCGCCAGTATTTTGGCCGCTTGCGCCTTGATGCGGTCGGGGTTCGCGTAAAGCACGCACGGATCAAGATTGCCCTGTAGCGCGACTCGATTGCCCACCTGCCGGCGCGCCGTATTTACTTCCACTGTCCAGTCCAGCCCGAGGGCGTCGCATCCCGTATTCGCCATCGCCTCCAGCCAGGCGCCGCCGCCCTTGGTGAACAGTGTGACCGGCACATGCTTGCCCTGGTGTTGACGGTGAAGCTGGTCAACGATTCGCTGCATGGGTGCGAGCGAGAATGCGTGATAGGCCTCTGTGGATAGCACGCCGCCCCAGGTGTCGAATATCATGACGGCTTGCGCGCCCGCGGCGACCTGCGCGTTAAGATAACCCGCGACGCTGTCCGCGGTTACATCCAGCAGATGCTGCAACGCTTCCGGCTGATCGTAGAGCAGCCCTTTTACTTTTGAGAATGTCTTGCTGCCGCCGCCTTCCACCATATAGGTGGCGAGCGTCCACGGGCTGCCGCTAAACCCGATCAATGGCACCTTGCCACCAAGTTCGCGCCGCGTCATGCGCAGCGCCGCCATAACATAACCCAGTTCCTGTTCGGCGTCCGGCACCCGCAGTCGCTTGATCGACGCCACATCTCGCAGCGGGCGTTCGAGGCGTGGCCCTTCATCCTCAACAAAATTAAGGCCCAGACCCATCGCGTCGGGAATGGTTAATATATCGGAGAAGATAATCGCCGCGTCAAGGTCGAATCGCGCGATGGGTTGCAGCGTTACTTCGCACGCCAGTTCGGGCGTCTTGCATAATTTGAGAAAACTCCCCGCGCGCTCACGTGTCGCACGGTACTCCGGCAAATATCGTCCCGCCTGGCGCATGATCCAGATCGGCGTGGCGTCCACCGGCTCGCGGCGCAGGGCGCGTAACAGACGATCGTTTTTAAGCTTAGTTGTTGCGGTCACGATATGCACATGGCTAAAGTTGTCGGGCTCTTTCGCGTACTCACATGAAATCTGTCGCTAGCGTGCGTTAAAAGCTACCTATGAGGCAGTGGTAAAGTCAGACATCGAGATAAGCCAGAATGCCTTTAGCCGCCTCCCGGCCTTCGAGTTCGGCCGTCACGACCAGATCGGAGCTACGCACCATATCTCACCGCGCGAAAATCCCCGAGTTGTTCGTTTGAAATTTATAGCGCTGCGGCGCTGGCGCGAGCACGCGACCTCGTGCGTCGAGGTCAATCCTGTGTTCATCAAACCAGGGCGCCGGGCTAGGGCGAATGCCAGATGCGATGATAACGCGATCAGCCGGGATAATCTCATCAGACCCGGTTATCGGCTCCGGTCTGTGCCGCCCCGAGTCTTGTGGGTCACGTATTCAACGCCGGTTGCGCACTAGCGGGAGGATAGACGCGTCTTGACTTTCGCGCTGACCGTCGCCAAGTCTGCACGACCCTGCATTTGCGGTTTAATCTGCGCCATGATCTTACCCATGTCCCGTGCACCGCTGGCGCCGGTTTCGACGACGGCCGCCTCGATCAGCCGGTCGATGTCACCGTCGCTCAGCGGCGAAGGCAGATAACCCTGAATGACATCGAGCTCGAAGCGTTCCACCGCCGCCAGATCGTCTCTTGCGGCGGCGTCATATTGCACGATGGACTCACGGCGCTGCTTGACCATCTTGTCGAGAATCGCCAGCACCTGAGGATCGTCCAAGGTCGTGCGGGTGTCTATTTCACGTTGTCTGATTGCGGCGAGCATCAGCCGGATCGCACCGAGGCGTTGCTTATCACGCGCACGCAACGCGGTTTTCATGTCTTCGCTGATCCGCTCGGCCAGGCGCGCTGACATAGGCTCAAGTACCTGCAATTATTGCCGGATCAATAAAGCCGCTGCTGGCGGGTTACTTCTCTGGAGATGCGTTTGATATGCCGTTTCACCGCTGCCGCCGCCTTGCGCTTGCGCACCGTGGTCGGTTTTTCATAAAACTCGCGGCGACGTACTTCGGTCAGTACGCCCGCTTTTTCGCACGCGCGGCGGAATCGCCGAATGGCGACATCAAAGGGTTCATTTTCTTTAACACGGATACTAGGCATATCGATTAGTTTAACTCCAGCCGCCTTGCGGACTTGTGCGGGTAAAAGGGACGCGATTATAGTAGCGTTCTGCCAAAAAACCAAAGTATGACGTTTTCCCATGGTCGACCAGGTCGCTTCAGATACCAGACAACGCGCTGCGCCACTGCGTGTGCTAGGCATCGAAACATCTTGTGATGAGACCGCGACGGCGGTGGTCGATGCCCGCCGTGGGTTGCTGGCGCATCGACTTCACAGCCAGGCTGGGATGCACGCGGACTACGGCGGCGTGGTGCCGGAGCTGGCCTCGCGGGATCACGTACGCAAGACGCTTCCGCTTATCCGTCAGGTGCTTGCCGATGCCGGTCTGCGGCCGGCCGACATTGGCGGCGTGGCCTACACCACGGGGCCCGGCTTGATGGGTGCGCTGCTGGTCGGTGCCGCGATCGCGCGCAGCCTGGCGTGGGCCTGGGGCGTACCGGCACTCGGCGTACATCACATGGAAGGTCATCTGCTGGCGGCGATGCTCGAACCGCGCCCCCCGCGCCCGCCGTTCGTGGCGTTGCTCATATCCGGCGGCCACACGATGCTGGTCAGAGTCGATGCGGTGGGCCGCTATACCTTGCTCGGCGAGAGTCTGGACGACGCGGTCGGCGAGGCTTTCGACAAGACGGCCAAGCTGCTGGGTCTGGGCTATCCGGGGGGGCCCGCGCTTGCGCGCCTGGCCGAGCACGGCAACGCGCGGCGGTTCCGCTTTCCACGGCCGATGACCGACAGGCCGGGACTGGACTTCAGTTTCAGCGGCTTGAAGACTTACGCGCTCAACACGCTCGCGCGGTCGGATAATGACACCGACAACATTAAGGCCGATATCGCGGCCGCATTCGAACTCGCCGTAGCGGAGACATTGAGCATCAAATGCAGGCGCGCGTTGAGCGAGACCGGGCTTAAACGTCTGGTGGTGGCCGGCGGCGTGGGTGCTAATCGACGCATACGCGCCACGTTGAGTGCAATGGCCGCTTCGCTGGGCGCGCAAACGTTTTATCCGCGGCCCGAATTCTGCACCGACAATGGCGCCATGATCGCTTACGCAGGCATGGTGAGATTACAGGCGGGCCAGCGAGACCCGCTGTCGATCGCGACGCGCCCGCGCTGGCCGCTGACTGACTTGAATAACCCTACTGGCGTCGCCTACCCGCTACTGCCTATTTTCTCTTCCGAACCTTCCAGCAACTGAGAGATGTTGCTGCGGTGCCGCATGATAATGATGGCCGCCATGATGACCGTTACCCATGTTAACCACGCTGAGCCGGTCATCATCAGCATGTATACCGGCGCCATGAGGCACGTCGCAAGTGAAGCCAGCGACGAAAGCCGGGTGGTGCCGGCGACCAGCAGCCAGGTCGCAAAGGCGGATATGCCAACCAGTGCATGCACACCACACAGAGCACCCAGGCCGGTCGCGACACCCTTGCCGCCCTTGAAGCCGTAGTACACTGGAAAGACGTGACCGCAGAAGGCCGCCATCGCTACGGCGCCGACCACACTAGCGTCCAGACCAAGACCGCGCGCCACCAGCACGGGCACAAGCCCTTTAAGTACATCGCCGAAGAAGGTGATGCCGGCCGCGCGCCTGCCGCCGGCTCTAAGCACATTCGTCGCGCCCGGATTGCGGGAACCGACGGTTCTTGGGTCGGTTGCTCCCAGCAGCCGGCACGCAATAATCGCGGTCGAGATCGACCCCAGCAGATAGGCGGCGATGATTAGTAGAATAGCGATGAACATGGCGCTTCGTAAATTGACGATTTCCTGTATCGCGCATGATACCCGACCCGCCGCTGTTTGCGCGCCCGGCTCGCGTATTCGATGCTGAGTGTGACCACAACCGGGCGCGGGCCAAACCTAGTGATGTTGCACGGCTGGGGGCTGAATTCCAATGTCTGGTCGGCGATGCTGCCCGCGCTGCAAAACCGCTGGCGGGTGACGTGTATCGATTTGTCCGGTCACGGCGGCAGTTGCGCGCGCATTGACCTGCGCGATCTCGACGCCGTATGCACGGCGCTGGAACTTGCCGCGCCGCGGACGCCGGCCGTGTGGTTGGGCTGGTCGCTGGGCGGACTCATCGCGACCGCCTACGCGCTGCGCTACCCTGAATGTGTCAGCCGGTTGATTCTGGTCGCCAGTCAGCCGCGCTTTGCTAGCGCGGCTGACTGGCCGCACGGTATGGCGTCAAAACCGCTGGATGATTTCGCCGCAAGCCTCGATCGTCAACCAAAGGATACGCTCGCGCGCTTTCTGGCCTTGCAGGTGCACACGAGTGAGCATCCTTCGAGCACCTTGCGACGCTTGCGCGCGGCCATGTCCGCGGGTGCGCCGGATGAGGGCTCGCTAGCATCCGGACTGAGCCTGCTGCGAACTACGGATTTGCGCGCGCGCCTGACTTCGTTGGCTTGTCCGTTACGGCTGATCCTTGGCGAACGCGATGCGCTGGTGCACGCCACGGCCGGGCCTGCGGTGACCGAGCTTGTCAAAAGCGTACGTCATCGCGTTATCGCCGGCGCGGGGCACGCGCCGTTTCTGTCGCACGTCCGCGAATTTAACAACGTGCTGGAGGAGTTCCTTGACGACTGAGCCGCAAGCCCATTATCCGGATAAAACTCATGATCTGGACAAACCCTATAATCTGGATAAACGACGGGTGCGACGCGCATTTGAAGATTCCGCGGCGCGCTACGACGAGTTTGCCGTGTTACAGCGGGAGGTAGCCCGGCGTCTGCTAGAGCGTCTTGATGTGTTGCGCATAAGGCCCGCCACGATCGTGGATGTCGGCGCGGGCACCGGCCAGGCGACTGGCGAGCTGTTGCGCCGCTATCGCGGCAGCCGCGTGCTGGCGCTGGACGTGGCGATGGCGATGCTCCGCAAGTCGGCGCGCGCGGGCAACTGGCGGCGTCGGCCATCACCCGTATGCGGCGACGCGGAATCTCTGCCGTTGGCCGCTGGCTGCGTGGACATGATCTACTCCAGCCTCACCTTGCAATGGTGCAACGATCTCGAGCGCGCATTGCGCGAAATGCGGCGTGTACTGAAGCCCGACGGCGTGTTGCTGTTTACCACGGTGGGTCCGGATACGCTCAAGGAGCTGCGCGCCAGTTGGGCGGAAGCCGACGCGTACGCGCACGTCAACGGTTTTATCGACATGCACGATGTCGGCGACGCGGTGATGCGTGCGGGGTTCGCCGATCCCGTCATGGAGATGGAAATGATGTGCCTCACGTATCCCGGCGTCCCGCAGCTTATGCATGATCTGAAGGGGCTCGGCGCGCGCAACAATATGCAGGGCCGTCCGCGCGGTCTGACCGGCAGGCAACGTTATCAGCGCGCGGAGCGAGCTTATGAACGATTCCGTACCCCGGAGGGCGTGTTGCCCGCCAGTTACGAGATCATCTATGGGCTGGCCTGGGCGGGCCGCGACCGGCAAGTCGCGCAGGGGGCAGGCGGCGAAACCCTGATACCCGTAAGCAGTATCGGGCGGCGCACGCAAAAGCGATAACATGAATCACCGGCAGTTTGTGTGTAATTGTTTGACATTTTGCTATTGTCTGAAATACAGGCTTCCGGTAGCATCGTTCCGTAACAGCAGCTTCCATACAGCGAGCCGCAGATGAGTGTCACGCGCGAGCAGCCACGCGCTAACGACGTGCATTTCGTCATCAGTCCCAACAGGTCGCTGTCCTGGCGCGGCAACCAGCTGTTTTTCGCTGGCATGGTAGTGATTTCATTTGGCATCGCAGGGTTTTTCGCCGCTCAGGGGCTGTGGATGATGCTGCCCTTCGCGGGGCTTGAGATGCTCCTCCTCGGCATCGCCCTGTACCGATGTTGTCTGCGCAGCGGCTGGCGGGAAGTGGTGTCCATCGACGAGCGGGAAGTGCGTATCGCCGTGGGCAGAAGTACACCGGAACGCGCCTGTACATTCCAGCGTTGCTGGGCGAGGGTGATTCTCGACAAGGCCGCGATCAAGGGATATCCGAGCCGGCTGTTTATTCGGTCGCATGGGTTGCAGGTTGAAATAGGCGCCTGTCTGGTAGATGAGGAACGGCACTCGCTCGCGGTCGCGTTGCGCGATACGTTGTGAGCAAGCCGGGCAAAATTTAGTAGCGGTTTGCGGTTAACGAACAGGCTGCACGCCTTGCATAGCGATCATATGCGTCACCCGTGTTCATCGACCCATGTAAATTAACGATCGGTGGCTTAATGTTGACCGGAAAGCGGTTTCAGCAAACGACTTTAGTGCAGATTTAACCAACGTAAGCAAGCTCTGGAGGAAAAGGGCATGGCCCGATGGAAGTTCAATCAAGCCGTGGCATGGCTAGCCGCAATCCTGCTGCCGTTAATGTCCGGTTCCGCGGCGGCGCTACCCGCCTCCAACATGCCGCGCGGGGTAACTGAGATCAGTCGTGAGGTCTATGGGCTGCACATGCTGATTTTCTGGATATGTGTCGCCATCGGGGTGGTCGTCTTCGGCGCCATGCTGTATTCGATTATCCGGCACCGGCGCTCCAAGGGCTATAAGGCGGCGCAGTTCCACGAGAGCACCACGGTAGAAATTCTCTGGACCATCGTGCCATTCGTCATCCTGGTTGCGATGGCGATACCCGCTACCAACACCTTGATCGCGATGGAAGATAGCGGCAACCCGGACATGACCATCAAGATTACGGGTTATCAGTGGAAGTGGCATTACGACTACCTCGAGCACAAAATCGATTTCTTCAGTACCCTCTCTACCCCCCGCTCACAGATTTTCAACCAGGAGGCTAAGGGCGAACATTACCTGGTAGAGGTCGATAACGAAGTGGTGGTGCCGGTTGACAAAAAGATTCGTCTTCTATTGACCTCCAATGACGTTATTCATTCGTGGTGGGTGCCGGAACTGGCGGTGAAGCGCGACGCGTTGCCGGGCTTTATCAACCAGGTCTGGACCCAAATCGATGAACCTGGCGTTTATCGCGGCCAGTGCACCGAACTGTGCGGCCGGGATCACGGGTTTATGCCGGTGGTGGTGCGGGCCGTCGAGCAGGCGGAATTCGACAAATGGGTGCAAAGTCAAAAAGGCGGCGGTCAGGGTCAGCAGATGAGTCAGGCCGGCATGTAAATTCGTATCAATCGCGCGACACCCCGCCGCGATAAATTCTATACAGGAGCCATAGCATGAGCGCCGTACCACACGACGAACATCACCACGAGCAACATCCTTACTGGATCAAGCGCTGGCTGTTCACCACCAACCACAAGGACATCGGCACCTTATACCTGTGGTTCGCGATGGTCATGTTCTTCATCGGCGGCGGGATGGCGATGATCATCCGCACCGAACTATTTCAGCCTGGTCTGCAGTTCGTCGATCCGCAGTTTTTCAACTCCATGACTACCTTGCACGCGCTGGTCATGATATTCGGCGTGATTATGCCCGCTTTCACCGGGCTAGCCAACTGGCTGGTGCCGATGATGGTCGGTGCACCCGACATGGCGCTGCCGCGGTTGAACAACTGGAGTTTCTGGATTCTGCCATTCGCGTTCGCGATGTTGCTGTCCACGCTCTTTATGGAGGGCGGCGCGCCGGCGGCCGGCTGGACCATGTATCCGCCGTTATCCATGCAAACCGGCGCAGCTTTTCCATTTCTGATATTTTCCATCCATTTTCTGGGCCTGGCCTCGATCATGGGGGCCATCAATGTCATCGCCACCATTCTGAATATGCGCGCACCCGGCATGACCTTGATGAAGATGCCGCTATTCGTGTGGACGTGGCTGATCACGGCCTATCTCATCATCGCCGTCATGCCGGTGCTGGCCGGCGCGGTGACCATGATGCTGACCGATAAGTATTTCGGCACCAGCTTTTTTAACGCGGCGGGCGGCGGCGACCCCGTACTGTTCCAGCATATTTTCTGGTTCTTCGGGCACCCGGAAGTCTACATTCTGATTCTGCCGTCGTTCGGCGTGATCTCCAGCATCGTGCCGACCTTCTCGCGCAAGCCGCTGTTCGGGTACAGTTCGATGGTGTACGCCACGGCCTCCATCGCATTCCTGTCGTTTATCGTCTGGGCGCACCACATGTTCACGGTGGGCATGCCGCTCGCCGGGCTGCTGTTCTTCATGTTCGCGACGATGCTGATCGCGGTGCCTACGGGCGTGAAGGTATTCAATTGGGTTGCCACCATGTGGCGCGGCTCGCTCACTTTCGAGACGCCGATGCTGTTCGCCATCGCGTTTATCGTGCTGTTCAGCATCGGCGGTTTCTCAGGATTAATGCTGGCTATCGTGCCGGCGGACTTCCAGTATCAGGACACATATTTTGTGGTCGCACATTTTCACTACGTACTGGTGCCGGGTTCGATCTTCGCTATCCTGGCCGCCGTTTACTATTGGCTGCCGAAATGGACGGGGCACATGTACAACGAGGGCCTGGGCAAGGTGCATTTCTGGTTGTCGACGATCTTCGTCAATCTCACCTTTTTCCCCATGCACTTCGTGGGGCTCGCGGGCATGCCGCGCCGCATTCCCGACTATGCGTTGCAGTTCGCCGATTACAACATGCTGATCAGCGTCGGCGCGTTCGGCTTCGGTCTGGCGCAATTGCTGTTCCTTTATATCGTGGTGCAGACCATCCGTGGCGGCGAGCGCGCGACCAGTCAGGTTTGGGACGGGGCCCAAGGGCTGGAGTGGACGCTGCCTTCTCCGCCGCCTTATCACACATTTGAAACCGCACCCGTGGTGAAGTAGTTAAAGCTGGCGCTGTCAGGATCAATGAACAAAGGCATTAAGATCACGGCCGCCACGCTGGGCATTGTTGCCCTGACGATTTATATCGGCTTTTTCCTGCTGGTTGCCAATGCCTAAACAGTTCGACCCCGAGCAGCCCGATGTCAAGGCGCGCAGCCGGGCGAACGGGAGAGTGCTCGCCCGGCTTGGTGTGGTGGTGGTCGCCATGTTCGGCTTCGGGTTCGCCATGGTCCCGATGTACGACGTGTTTTGCGACCTCACGGGACTGAACGGCAAATCGTCGCGGATGACCGTCGCGCAGAACGTCGATTCGATGCGGATCGATAAGAACCGCACGGTCACGGTGGAGTTCGTCACCAACCTGAATCAGAGCATGAACTGGGAATTCCAGCCTATGCGTTCAACCATGCGCGTGCATCCGGGCAAGCTGTACACCACCAGTTTTTACGCGCGCAACAAGGCTCTCCAGGACATGGTCGGGCAGGCCATACCCAGCATAGCGCCAGCTCCGGCCGCGACCTATCTACGCAAGACCGAATGTTTCTGCTTCCGGCGCCAGCCGTTCAAGGCAGGTCAGCGACGCAGTATGCCCGTGAGTTTCGTGGTAGATGCGGAGCTACCCGAAGAAATCAACACGATCACGCTTTCCTACACATTTTTCGACGTAACCGCGCAGGCGTCCTTGCAATGACCGCCTCGCTGCGAACATAACGACTTCATTCGAGGCAAGGGCACAATAACGATGGCAACGGCAACGGCGCAAAATAAGTATTATGTACCCCACGGCAGTCACTGGCCTATCGTCGCCACGGTAGGTGTCGCCACCACCATGGTTGGCGCGGCGACATGGTTGAATGGCGCGGATTACGGCCGTAACGTGCTAATCGCCGGTGTCGTCATCACGGTGTTCATGATGTTCGGCTGGTTCGGAACTGTCATACGGGAAAGCGAGTCCGGCCTTTACAACGATCAGGTCGATGGGTCGTTCCGCTGGGGCATGATGTGGTTCATCTTCTCGGAGGTGATGTTTTTCGCGGCGTTTTTCGGCGCGCTGTTTTACGCGCGTCAATACTCCCTGCCCTGGCTGGGCGGCGAAGGACATGGCATACCGACCAACTTCTTTCTGTGGCCGGGTTTCGAATCGGTGTGGCCGCAGACCGCCAATGGTCCGGCCCATATCGGTGGCGAATACGAGACTATGTCACCGTGGGGTGTGCCGGCGATCAACACGCTGATCCTGCTCTCCAGCGGCGTCACCGTAACCTTGGCGCACTGGGGGCTTAAAAAAGGCAAACGCGCGCAGCTGATCCTGGGTCTGTTTGCGACCGTCGTGCTTGGCGTGATCTTCATTGTGCTGCAAGCGTACGAATACGGACATGCCTATCATGAATTAAACCTGACGCTCGAGTCCGGCGTTTACGGGTCAACCTTCTACATGTTAACGGGCTTTCACGGCATGCACGTCACCATCGGCGCGATCATGCTCTCGGTTATCCTGTTTCGCAGTATGTGGGGGCATTTTACGGCCGACAACCACTTCGCGTTCGAAGGCGTGTCCTGGTACTGGCATTTTGTCGATGTCGTGTGGCTGGGACTTTTTATCTTCGTTTACTGGATATGAAGCAAAGCCGCCACAATTAAATCTATCGATCGCGTTATCGCGCCGGCATTGCGGCAACTTTGACGACGCGGACAGGCGCCACGACAAATTATCAGAACACGCCATGCGGCTGGATGAATCCAGCCCACGATCCCATCATCAGTAACGCAAACGCCGCCAGGGACAGGGCGATCCTCCAGGTAAGCGCCTTGACCGCGCGGTCGCTGTGGCCCTTGTCCGAGACAAGAAAGAACAGTCCTGACGACAGGCTGCCGATGATTACGATCAACAGCAGGACGACGAAGATTTTAATCAGCATGGCTAATTTCCAGAAATTGCAGATGGAGGGCGAGCAGCGACGCACGCGGCATGCGCGGCCGCGGTAAGCATTTCACTTTCAGGCCCGCAGTTTTTCTCAATGTTGCGATTGTACCCAGTGTCACGGCGGCCGTGCTAATAACACTGTTTATCGCGCTGGGTATTTGGCAGCTTAACAGGGCGGAGGAAAAGCAGGCAATCCTCAATAGCTACGCGTTGCGCAGTCAGCTGTCGCCCGCGGCGCTACCATTGCCGTTAACGAACGCGGGACGCTGGCGATATCGGCACGTTGAAGTCACCGGTCGCTTCGATTCCGATCACCAATTTTTGCTGGATAATCAGGTGCGAGGTGGGCAGGCGGGTTACCAGGTACTGACGCCGCTGCGCGTTAGCGGCGAACAAGGCCTGCTTGTAGACCGGGGCTGGATACCATTGGGTGCCAGTCGCGAACGATTGCCTGAGATTCCGGTATCGCACGCCAGCGTCACCCTGCGTGGCACGATTTATGTAGCACACGAGCAAGGCTTCAGTCTCGGCGGTATGGATGCGGGCGAGACCGGCTGGCCGCGGCGGGTCCAGTTCGTGGACTTCAAGCGGATGGGCGCGCGCATCGACCTTGCGCTGGTGGGCGCAAGTCTGCGGCTGGACCCTGAATCACCCTATTGCTACCGATGCGCATGGCAGGTCGCGCCGTTCACGCCCGAGCGGCATCTGGGGTACGCGGTGCAATGGTTCGCCATGGCGCTCGCATTGTTGATTATAGTGATTGTCGTGAACGTGAAACGTAACGAATCCACTCGTGAATAGTACAACGAACGATACGCAAGGCAGTCCACGTGCCCGCCTGAAGCTGTTGGGTCTGACGGCGGTGTTCGCCGCGCCGTTGCTGGTCGCGGCGGTGCTGTACGCATTCAGCGACTGGTTGCCGTTGCCGGCGCCGGTCTCCAATGGCGAATTGGTTTCGCCGCCACGGACAGTAAAAGAGTTTGAGCTGCAAACGCTAAAGGGCCGACGGCTGACCCGCGGGTTTCTGCGCAGCAAATGGACGCTTTTGTATGTCGGTGGCAGCCGTTGCGATCTCTGGTGCGAGGCCAGTCTGTTCAAGATCCGGCAGGTGCGCCTGAGTCTGGGCCGCGATCAGAGCAGGGTGCAGCGTCTGTTCGTGTTAACCGATACCAGGGCGCTGCGAGCGCTGCGACCGCTGTTGCGCCGTCATGCCGGCATGACCGTGGCGCAGGCGCAGAGCAGAAACACGCTGCGCTCTTTTGGCGCGCATCTAAGCGGCACGTTTTTTCTGGTCGACCCGCATGGCAACCTGATGATGCGTTACGCGCCTCGCGCGACCGCCAAGGGCTTGCAGCAAGATCTGGATCATCTGCTTGAGGCGTCCCGGATTGGCTGAACGCGCGCATTCCTTCTTCCGGGTGACGGTCGTCGCGGCGCTGACACTGGCGTTCGTGGTGGTGGTGCTGGGCGCAATCACACGTCTGTCCGACGCAGGGCTGGGTTGCCCGGACTGGCCGGGTTGCTATGGTCACATCGGCGGTGTGCCGATGACGCAGGCCGAACTCGCACAGGCGAACGCATCGTTTCCCGGGCGCCCGGTGGACATGTCCAAGGCCAACACGGAGATGGTGCATCGCTATTTCGCGGGCAGCTTAGGAGTGCTGATACTGCTCCTTGCCGTAACGGCGTTTTCCTTTCGACGCCGCGCGCAACTTCCGTTCAAGACCACACTCGCATTGCTGGCATTAGTTATCTTTCAGGCGCTGCTGGGCATGTGGACGGTCACCTTGCAGTTAAAGCCCGTCATCGTTATGGCGCACCTGCTCGGTGGGTTTGCCACGCTTTCATTATTGTGGTGGTTGTTTCTGGGCGATTCGCCGTGGGCCACGACCCAAGCGGGGTACAGCCGCTATCGCGTTGCCGGTTTGCTGGGGATCGCGATCCTCGTCGGGCAGATCGCGCTGGGCGGCTGGACCAGCGCCAACTATGCGGCGCTCGCGTGTACGGACTTCCCGACCTGCCAGGCGCAGTGGTGGCCGCCAATGGATTTCAGCGAGGCGTTCGTACTGTGGCGTGGGGCCGGGTTAGACTACGAGTTCGGGGTGCTGGATGATCCAGCGCGTACCGCCATTCATGTTACCCATCGCATCGGCGCGTTGGTGACCACCATTTATCTTCTGGCTTTGAGTTCGACAATCTTTATCAGGGCGCGCCGCGGAGCGCTACGCGTCGCCAGTACGGCAGTGATCGCGCTCACGTTGATGCAAGTGTCGCTGGGCATCTCCAACGTCGTACTGGGTTTGCCGCTGGGTGTGGCCGCCGCGCACAATGCGGTCGCGGCGCTGTTGCTGCTGGCGATGCTGTCGCTGATTTATCTGTTGAGACCGGCCAGGCAAACCGTCACGCACGTCGCTTATCGTCCAGCATCCTCGCGCGCGGCCGAAGGCGACCATGTCCTCACCTAAAGTTCTCAATCCTCCGTATGGGCTGCTGTCGCAGTGCCAGGATTATCTGGAGCTGTGCAAACCGCGCGTGGTGGCGCTGATGGTGTTCACAGCACTCGTGGGCATGCTGCTGGCGGCGCCCGGCGCGGTAGGCACAGCGCCGCTGATATTTGGCAATCTGGGCATCGCGCTCGTGGCGAGTTCGGCCGCGGCCATCAACCATCTGGCGGACCGGCACATGGACGCGGTCATGGCGCGTACACGCCTGCGGCCGCTACCCAGCGGTCATCTGGAGGCGCGCCATGTGCTGCTGTTCGCTTGCGCGATCGGCGCGCTGGGCATGGCGATTCTCATCGCATTCGTCAACACGCTGACCGCGGTGCTGACGTTTGTTTCGCTGGTAGGATACGCGGTGATTTACACGCTTTACCTCAAGCATGCCACGCCTCAGAACATCGTGATCGGCGGCGCGGCGGGTGCGACACCACCGCTGCTCGGCTGGACCGCGGTAACCGGTCAGGTAGACCCGCACGCACTGCTGCTGTTCCTGATCATCTTCACCTGGACGCCGCCGCACTTCTGGGCGCTGGCGCTTTACCGTAAAGCGGAATATGCCAAGGTTAACGTGCCGATGCTGCCGGTGACGCATGGCGATGACTACACGCGGCTCTATATCCTGCTCTACACGCTGCTGATGGTGGTGATTACAGTGTTGCCGTTCGCCACCGGCATGTCCGGGCCGATCTATCTGGCAGGCGCGCTGGTATTGAACGCGGTATTCCTTTACTACGCGGTGGCGCTGATGGTGACGAAACGTCGCGCGCTGGCCATGAAGACCTTCGTGTACTCCATCGTCTATCTGATGCTGCTGTTTGCGCTGTTGCTGTTCGATCGTTATCTGCCCATCGTCATGAACCAGTTTTCCTGATCGTGAACCATTACGAGCCGGCGCGCCCTCACGCAAACGTGTCGTTGACGATATTCGTGTACCAGCTCTTGGCGTAAGCCGCTTCCAGCGCATGATTGGCGTCGGTAGCACTTACTCCCCCGGCGCCGGGCATCGATTCCACCACGCCCCTCGCATTAAGCGCGTACACGTCCGCGATGGAAATGCCGTATTCGGAGCCGACCAGACTGTAACAGGTATTGATCCACGACGGCTCGCCGGGTGTGCGCCCGTTGAGCAACGCCACCACGGCGTCCGCGCAGACCTTGGCCTGTGAGTTCGCAACGTACGCGGACTTGGGCATGGGGTCATGGATGGCGGCGTCGCCGATCACGTGAATGCCGCGTTGCAACGCGGATTCGCAGGTCTTGTGATCGATTGGACACCAGCCGCTCTGATCCGCAAGGCCTGCGTCGCGCGCGATAAAACCCGCCATTTGCGGCGGTATCACGTTCAGCACATCGCCTTTGTACTTCTCCTCCAGGGGGCCTGCAATCGCGGTCTTGGTGCGCGCATCGACCGCGCGCACCTGGCCGTCCGGCCCGGATACCCATTCGATCAGGCTGTCGTCACTGCCGTAGCCGTAAAGCTTTTCCCAGCCCGCTATAAACAACTCCTGCTTGGTGAACGCGGTCTTCGCGTCCAGTATCAGAACCTTGGATTTCGGCTTGTTGGCTTTCAGATACTGCGCGATCACGCTCGCGCGTTCGTACGGCCCGGGCGGGCAACGATATGGTGTCTGTGGCGCGGTGATGATGACGGTGCCGCCGTCGCGCATCGCCACCAGTTGCTCGCGCAGTAGCCGGGTCTGGCGACCCGCCCGCCAGGCGTGCGGCAAGGCCATGCGGGTTTGCGCGCTGTATCCCTCAATGGCCTGCCAGCGGAAATCGATACCCGGCGACACGATCAGGCGATCGTAGCTGAGAATCGCGCCGCCCTTCAGGCGGATCTGGCGTTCGCCGGGCTCGATCACCGTGGCAGTGTCGTGGATCAGCCTGACGCCGTGTCTGGCAAGGCCCGCATAGGTCTGCGTGATCGAGGGCAGGTCGCGCAGACCGCCAAGCACCCAGTTGCTGGCGGGGCAGGTCACGTAGCTGCGCTTTGGTTCGACCAAGGTGACCTCGATCCACGGATCGAACAGGCGCACATACTTGGCCGCCGTAGCACCGCCAAAGCCACCGCCGATGACGACCACGCGCCCGCGGGTGAGCGCGCCGCGGGCACGGCTTTGCGCAAGCAGTGCAAGACCGGCGGCGCCAAGGCTTTTGAGGAAGACCCTGCGCGAGAGCGGTGGCGAGAACATCGAGTTGTCGAGGTTACGGCTTTAGATTGGCGAAATATTGCGCGATCGCGGCGATCTGATTGTCGGTATAGCCTTTCGCGATACGATTCATGATGGTGCCGGGGCGTTTGCCGGAGCGGTAGGCGCGCATCGCGGACTCTATCTGTTTCGCGGGCAGTCCGTGAATTGAAGGGATCGCGCCCTCGCTCATGCCCCGTGGCCCGTGACAGGCGCTACAGGCAACGCCTATGGTGCGTCCTATGGCGCCGCCGGCAACGCCGGTTTCAGCGGTCAGCAGCGCGCCGCAGCAGATGACTAGGAGCATGGCGCGCCTGATCATGGATAGATCAGCCGTCTCTGACGAAAAACGGGGGCGCGGACACCGCGTTGAATCCGACGCGCAAAAGTTTCGCCAGCCGGTCGGGACGCTACGACGCATCTGATTTGATCCACAATCAAACTTGCATAGACAATAAGCGATATGCACAAAAATACAACCCGCGTTTTAGCTTTACTGGCGTGTTCGAGCGCTATGGTTGCCGCGGGCGAGCGCCTGATTATCGGCGATTTTTTTGAGCGCGATCTCAGCGGCTGGGAGACCGAATCGTTCGAGAAGGAAACGCAGTATGGGTTTACCGGGGCGAGCGGTCGCACGGTGTTGCGCGCGCGGTGCGACGCGAGCGCATCTGGGCTTGTTTATCAACAAGAAATCGATCTGACCCGCACGCCCGTGCTGCACTGGTCCTGGCGCATCGAACACGTTTATCGTGGTGTGAATGAAAAAACCGAAGATGGCGATGACTATCCCGCGCGCATCTATGTGATACACGACGGCGGGCTGTTGAAGTGGCGCAGCCGCGCAATCAACTATGTCTGGTCCAGCAACCAGCCGGTCGGCGAGACCTGGCCCAACGCCTTTGCCGGTCAGGCGGAAATGGTCGCCGTGCGCTCAGGGCCACCGACGCGCGCGGATCGCTGGTATACGCAATCGCGCAACGTCGCGGAGGATTTCAGGCAAATCCATGGACTGGAGCTTGACGACATCGACGCGGTGGCGCTGATGACCGATTGCGACAACAGCGTGCGCCAATCCCGCGCGTACTACGGCAACATTTATTTCACACCCGGCAACTGAGTCACGCCCTCTTCAGACAGACCGACGGAGTGCGCTCTAATGCCGGATCAGGCTGCCAAAGCGACCCGCAGCTTTTTGATCGCGTTGTTTTCTATCTGACGAATTCGCTCGGCCGAAACATGATAATTGTTCGCCAGTTCGGTCAGCGTGGTCTTGTTTTCCGCCAGCCAGCGCTTGCGCAGGATGTCCTGGCTGCGTTCGTCAAGCTGGCCCAGCGCGTCGTGCAAACGCTCGCTGTGATGCGCATCCCAGTCGTTGCGTTCCACCAGCTCCGCCGGATCCGCACGCCGGTCCTGGAGATACGCCGCCGGCGCGACATAAGTGTCGCTGTCATCGTCCGGGTCGGCGTCGAAACCCACGTCGTAGTTGTTGAGACGTCCCTCCATTTCCACGACATCGGCCGGACTTACGCCCAGGTCGCCGGCAACAGCGGCGACTTCGGCATGGTTAAGCCACCCGAGCCGTTTTTTGGCGCCGCGCAGATTGAAGAACAGTTTACGCTGCGCCTTGGTGGTGGCGATCTTGACGATGCGCCAGTTGCGCAGGATAAATTCGTGCATTTCCGCGCGGATCCAGTGCACCGCGAATGACACCAGCCGCACCCCCATCTCGGGATTGAAGCGCTTCACCGCTTTCATCAGGCCAATATTGCCCTCCTGTATCAGATCGCCCAACTGCAGACCGTAGCCCCGATACCCGCGCGCGACTTGCACCACAAAACGCAGATGATGTGTCACCAGCTTGCGCGCGGCTTCCAGGTCGTCATGGTCACGTAGTTTAGTGGCTAGGCTTTTTTCCTCGTCCGCACTGAGGATAGGCAGTTGATAAACCGCATTAATGTATGTGTCCAGATTGCCGACCGGCACCGCAAGCGAGGCGGATCGAAGCTGCACCAAAGCTTGATTCATAGATGTTTTCCCCAAGGATGAACGTTACCAATTTAGCACTCCGTAAATTAGAGTGCCAGTTATCCACCGGGTTCCGGAAGTCCATCAACGGCTAAAGATGCTGCCGGGGATTGAGCCAGTCCGAGATCTGATGCGCAGATCATCGCGGTTCGATAGCGCTCAGATGACGCCCCACCGCCAGCCACGAACCCAGCAGCCCCAGCGCCGCGCCTGTGCCCAGAAGCAGCAATGTGCCTTTAATGCCGGGCCCGATCAGCTGATGATCCGCGCGATACAAAAGTGCCAGATGCGCGGCCGGCCCGTCGATCAACAGCAGCGCGCCGCCCACCAGCAGCCACGCCAGCACGCCGCCCAGCAGTCCGTACCAGACGCCGCCGTAAAGAAACGGGCGCCGCACGTAACCGTCGGTCGCACCGACCAGCTTGGTAACCTCGATCTCCTCGCGGCGGTTATGAATTTCCAGTCGAATGGTGTTGCCCACGATCAGCAGCACCGCGAGACCCAGCAGGATCGCGATCGAGGTCACGCCGCGGCGCGCGATGTCCATGATCGCCTGCAGCCGTTGCAGCCATTCCATATCCAGCTGTGCCAGGTCCACGTCAGGCAATGTTCTCAGCGCCGCCAGCAGAGCGTTGGCCGGTAGCGCGCGGCGCGCGCCCGCGGCCGGCGTCACCACCAGCACCGGCGGCAGCGGATTGCGTTCCAGCTTGTCCAGCGCGTCGCCGAACCCGGAGCTTTCCTGAAATTCCGCCATGGCCTCTGCGGCGCTGATCAGCCGCACGTTTTTTACGTCACCGCGTTGATCGATCTTCGCCGCCACGTCCCGCGCTGTCGCAGGCGGCGTATCTATTTTTAGAAACAAGGAGATACTGGCGGTGTTGTCCCAGCCGCCCGCGATCGACTGCAGGTTGGCGAGCAGCACATAAAGACCGCATGGCAGCGCCAGCGCGATGCCGATTACCGCGGTGGTCATAATGCTGGAGAGCGGCGCGTGCCAGATTCTGCCCAGGCTCACTAGCAGGGTGCGCAGGTGCGCTTGTCCGTAGATATAGACTTTCGCGCCGAGCGGGGACCGCGATAGTATCGCGCCGCGCGCCATATTAGCTTAGCTCCGGCGCATGCCGCGCCAGCATCGTCCGGCGTGTGCGGTTCCGGGATGACATCGACAGTGCTCCTCAGAGGGCGCCCGCGGTGCGCGGTTGTTCGTCCGCCTCGGGTCGCATCAGCCGCCCGTTCTGCAAGGTGATGATGCGCTTGTTGAAGCGACTGATCAGATCGATGGCGTGGCTGGCGACCAGCACCGTCACGCCCACCTGGTTGAACTGTTCCAGTAACTGCATGATTTCCTCGGAAAGCGCCGGGTCCAGATTGCCGGTGGGCTCGTCCGCTAGGAGGATCGGCGGTCGGTTGACAACCGCGCGCGCGATGCTCACGCGCTGTTGCTCGCCGCCGGACAAGGTAATCGGCAGCGCGTTCTCGCGCTTGAGCAGCCCGAGCTTGTGCAGCGCCGCGCGGGTGCGCTTGCGAACCTCAGGTTGTGGTACGCCGGCGATGACCAGCGGCAGCGCGACATTATCGAACACCGTGCGGTCGTGCAGTAGCTGGTAATTCTGGAACACCAGCCCCACCTTGCGGCGTAGCAACGGGATGCGCCGACGCGAGAGATTGGTGACGTTGCGGTTGTCGATGACGATCTGTCCACGGCTGGGCCGCTCGATGGCAGCAATCAGCTTCAGCAAGGTGCTCTTGCCCGCACCCGAGTGACCGGTAATAAATACCATCTCCCCGCGATCGATGCGAAAAGTAAGCCGGTTCAGGGCCTCAAAGCCGGTGGGGTAGCGCTTGCTGACGTCCTGGAAAGAAATCATCGCCTAAACTTGCCGCCCCATGGGTAAGTGCCGGTGCCAATCATTCGCCGAACTTCAATTGCGCGCCATCAGCGCCGCCACGAATTCACCCGCCTCGAACACGCGCAGGTCTTCCAGCGACTCGCCGACGCCGATAAAGCGTATTGGAATCCCCAGCCGCTTGGCAATCGCGAACAGGATACCGCCCTTGGCGGTGCCATCCAGCTTGGTCACGCAAATGCCGGTCACTCCCAGCGCGCGGTGAAATTCCTCGGCTTGCCGCAGCGCGTTCTGGCCGTTGCCGGCGTCCACCACCAGCAACACCTCGTGTGGCGCGGCGAGATCGAGTTTTGACATCACCCGCTTAATCTTCGCCAGTTCATCCATGAGGTTGGTCTGCGTATGCAACCGGCCGGCCGTATCGGCGATCAGCACATCGGACCCGCGCGCACGCGCCGCGCCCATCGCGTCGAAGATCACCGAGGCGCTGTCCGCGCCGTGGCCTTGCGCGATCACCGGCAACTGATTACGCTCGCCCCAGCGCTGCAACTGTTCTACGGCAGCCGCGCGAAAGGTGTCGCCGGCGGCGAGCAGCGGCGCATGCCCGGCATTGCGTAGATGCTGAGCAAGCTTGCCGATGGTGGTGGTCTTGCCCGCGCCGTTGACGCCAACCATCAGAATCACAAACGGCCTGGCCGCCGCATCGATAATGAGCGGCCGGCTGACCGGCGCGAGCAGTTCGGTCATTTCCACCCGCAGCGCGTCCATGAGGGCATCGACATCCGCGAGCTGTTTGCGCCTGACTCTCACCGTGAGCCGATCGACCAGTTCGCGGGTGGCGTCCACACCCACGTCGGCCAGCAACAGTCTATCCTCCAGCTCAGAAAGCGCCTCTTCATCGATTTCCTTCAGACCCAGAACGAAGGTGGCCATGCCCTCCGTCAGGCTGCTGCCGGTTCTGGACAGGCGCTGGCGCAGGCGTGAAAAAAGCCCGCCCGGCGGTGCCTTTGCCTGCGTGTCGTCCGCGGGCGCGGGCGCGGATTGTGGCTTGGGTTTGAAACCGAACATGATCTGCGAAGTCTAGAGACTAACTTTTTGTCTTAAGCGAATCCTAACACCGTTGGAGTGACGCATTAACCGATGATAATGAAAACTCTGCCCACCGCGGCACTGGCCGGCTTGATGTCCATCGCCGCCGCGACCTCGTCCGCGCAATCCGGCCTCGAGCTGAACGTGCACGAATACACACTCGATAACGGCATGAAAGTGCTGGTCAAGCCCGATGGACGCGCGCCGGTGGCGGTCGTACAGGTCTGGTACAAAGTGGGCTCGGCGGACGAGCACAGCGGCATCACCGGCGTCTCGCACGTGCTGGAACACATGATGTTCAAGGGCACGAGGCGTTACCCCGCGGGCGAATTTTCACGCATCGTTGCCCGGAACGGCGGCGAGGAAAACGCGTTCACCAGTCGCGACTATACGGCATATTACGAGATGCTGGAAAAAAGCCGTCTGGACATCGCGCTGGAACTGGAGGCGGACCGGATGCGTAACCTCACGATGTCCAAAGATGCATTTCTAAAAGAACTGGAGGTGGTGAAAGAGGAGCGCCGTCTGCGTACCGACGACGATCCGAGCGCGCTGACCTACGAGCAGCTCAACGCCACCGCGTTCAATCACAGTCCCTATCATCAGCCCATCATTGGCTGGATGAGCGATCTTGAGAACCTGACCATAGGCGACGCGCAAGCCTGGTACGACAGCTGGTACGCACCGAACAACGCGCTGCTGGTGGTCGCCGGGGATGTCAACCCGGACGCCGTACACAAGCTCGCCGAGCGCTATTTTGGCGACATCCCGTCGCACAAACTGCCGCATCGTAAACCGCGACCGGAGCCGCCGCAGCGCGGCGCGCGACACGCCATCGTCAAGGCCCCCGCCGAACTTCCGTACCTCATGCAGGCTTACAAGACGCCGGCGTTGTTGATGAGCGAAATCGACTGGGAGCCGTACGCACTGGCCGTGGCGGCCGGGGTGCTGGACGCGGGCCGCAGTTCGCGTCTGAGTGACAGGCTCGTGCGCGAGCAGCAGGTCGCGGCTTACGCCGGCGCCGGCTACGATCTTTATTCGCGCTACGACGATCTGTTCCTGCTGGATTCCACACCCGCTACCGGGCGCGGCGTAGCGGAGGTGGAGCGCGCGCTTGACCAGGAGATCGATAAATTACGCACCGGGCTGGTGACACAGGCAGAGCTCGATCGCGTCAAGGCGCAAGTGGTGGCGTCCGAAGTCTACGCGCAGGATTCGGTGATTACGCAGGCCACCACCCTGGGCGCGCTGGAGACCATCGGCGTCGGCTGGGAGGCGATCGAGAAATACGTCGAGCGCATCCGCGCGGTGACGCCGGAGCAAGTGCGCGAAGTCGCGCGCAAATATCTCATTGAGGACGGGCGCACGACCGCGGTGCTGGAACCGACCGCCATCCAATCGACCGCGGGCAGCGCGCCCGCCGCGGCGGCGCCATGACCGCGGCGCCGTTTGACCTGAATGCACAGCGACCAACCGGAGAACGCATGCGGCCCATAGTTATGACAAAACAGTTTTTTACAACAGCACTGCCGGCGGCGGCCCTGCTGGCGCTGGCGCCGTGGCCGGCGCAGGCGGGCGTGGACATTCAACACTGGACCACCGACAACGGCGTGCGTGTCTATTTCACGCCCGCGCCGGAGTTGCCAGTCATCGACATGCGCGTGGTGCTGGACGCCGGCAGCGCGCGCGACGGCGAGCAGCCGGGTGTGGCCAGCATGACGGCGACCCTGCTCAACGAGGGCAGCGGCGAACTGGACTCGGACGCGATAGCAGTGCGCTTAGAAGAGGTCGGCGCCGAATACGCAGGCGCGGCCGGCCTCGATCAGGCGTCCGTATCGTTGCGCTCCTTGAGTGACAACGATCTGTTCGAGCCGGCGTTCGACACTTTCACGCGTGTACTGACCGCGCCGAGTTTTCCGAAAGATGCCTTCGAGCGCATCCGCAATCAGACGCTGGTGGCGTTGCGCGAAGAGGCGCAGAGTCCGGCCGCCATCGCGTCCAAGGCGTTTTACCGCGCAATTTACGGGGAGCATCCCTTCGGCAGTCCCATGATTGGCACCGCGCAGTCCGTGCAGGCGCTCGGGCGTAACGACGTGCGGGCGTTCCATGACCGCTATTACGTCGCCGGCAACACCGTGTTGGCGCTGACTGGCGATCTCACCCGCACCCAGGCCGAGCTTCTCGCCGAGCGTATCGATAACCGCATGCCGAAGGGCAAGCCGCCCGCGCCGTTACCTAAAGTGCAGCCGCTTGCCGAGGCGCAGACGGTAGAGATACCGTTTCCTTCCGAGCAGGCGCACGTTTATATCGGCCAACCCGGCATTGCGCGCGGCGACCCGGATTATTTCCCGCTGTATGTCGGCAATCACATCCTGGGTGGTAGCGGTTTCACCTCGCGCCTGATGAAAGAGGTGCGCGTCGAACGCGGTTTGTCCTACAGCGTGTACAGCTATTTTATGCCGGAGCTGGTGGCCGGCCCGTTTATGATCGGGTTGCAGACGCGCATCGATCAGGCTACGCAAGCCGCGCAGGTTGCGCGCGACACCGTGCGAAACTTTGTGCGCGAAGGGCCGAGCGAACAGGAGCTAAAACTGGCGACCAGCAACATCACCGCCGGTTTCCCGCTACGCATCGCCAGCAATGCGGACATCCTCGAATATCTGGCGCTGATCGGCTATTACAAGTTGCCCCTGGATTATCTGGGCACCTTCAAACAGAACATCGAAGCGGTCGATCAGGCGCGTATTCGCGCAGCATTTGGCAAGCAGTTGAATATCGAGCGCATGGTCAAGATCATTGTCGGCGGTGACGCAAAAGGGTAGCGGTCACGCGTTACGTCAACGCCTGCGCATCATCGGCGGGGCCTGGCGCGGGCGGCGCATCGATTTCCCGGCACGACCTGAGTTGCGCCCCACGCCGGATCGCGTACGTGAAACATTATTCAACTGGCTGCAAGGGATGATCGAAGGCAGCCGCTGTCTGGATCTATTCGCGGGCAGTGGCGCGCTGGGGTTCGAAGCCGCCTCACGCGGCGCAAAGTCGGTGGTGATGGTCGATACCGATCCGCAAGTTGTCAACCGCCTGCGGACGCAAGCCAATACGTTTGGCGCCGCGCAGATCGAGGTCGTCATGGCCGATGCGCAAGCTTACCTCGCCTCCTCTCCGTCCCCGTTCGACATCGTATTTCTCGACCCGCCTTTCGGCACCGATTTGCTGGCGCCAATATGTCACGCCCTCAATGACCATGGCGCGCTGAAATCCGGGGCGCGCATTTATCTTGAAACCCTTGCTGCCGCGGGCGTACCTGCGATTCCCGCGACTTGGGAACTGCTAAAAAGCCAAACGGCCGGCCAGGTCGGTTATCACCTGGCCGCAAGCATCCAAGACGCGGCATGAGAGAAGAGGCCAGGATCGCGCTGCGCCTGATCATGGAGTATGAATCCGAGGAAGCCTATGCAGCCGGCTGGCTCACCGATCTCGAATTCATTCTGTGGGCGCGGGTATTGAAGCGCGATAAGTCCAATGACGAAGTCGCCGATGTGCTCGCCTGGCTTGCGGAGGAGGCGGGTGGCTGGTGGTGCTGGAGTGAGAACGCCGATGAAGGGCGCGATTTCGTTCCGCTTGATCGATGGTCGCGACGTTTTGCGGCCTCTCAGGGGGCGAAGTACCCATGAAGCCCTGGCGCGGCATTGGCAAACTGCGCCCGCCGAAGGGTCTGTTAATCCCATCCGCCCCGTTTCGATAGTCTACTAAAGCTCTGCACAAGTACAAAATTCGTCATGCGAAAGCCGGCATCCAGTCGAATAAGTGTTTCAACTGGGTTCCGGCTTTCGCCGGAACGACTGAATTTTCTTCTAAATCGATCATGCAGACATTCCCTGACGGTGAGGACGCCACGGCAATGGTCAACTCGATAGCCGACGTTCCATGTTGGCAGAACTGATTACATCGGACAATCTGTTACACCTCGCCGGCGAGCGCGCCTACGGCCGTGGCAAAGCCTATTTCGGGGCTGGCGCCGTGGTCGATCTCATCGACAAGGGGACTGTCGTGCTGGCGCGGGTTGAAGGAACGCATACCTACCGCGTCAGCCTTTCTGCCGAAGGAAACACGCTCCGCTACAACTGCACGTGTCCGGTTGGAGCGGACGGGATGTTCTGCAAACATGCCGTGGCGACCGGACTCGCCTGGCTTGCCGCGCGCGAAAGTCAGGCTGAGCTGACGCCACAGGTCACTACCGAGTCGGATCTCGACGCCATCCGCCGCTATCTGAAAAGCGAAGACAAGGCCGCGCTTGTGGCGTTGCTCATGGAGCAGATCGATAGTGACGCAAGCCTTCGGGCTCGCCTGCGCATGCGTGCGGCTGTGCGTGACAATATCGATCTCAAGGTCATCATCCGCAAGGCGATGACGGTGCGCGGGTTCGTGGACTACTACGCCATGGATAACTTATTGCGCCGCGTCGATCCTACGCGGATATGCTCTCGGAGTTTCTTGCGACCGGCCAGGCTGAGACAGTTGTCGAACTCAGCGGCTACGCCCTGTTGCGCGGGTTCGCGGCCTACGAGCGAACCGACGACTCAGACGGCATGTTCGGCGATCGGCTGCGCGACATAAGCCGCCTGCATCTCGATGCCTGCCGCAAGGCCGAGCTCGATCCAAGGCGCTGGCCAGGGCGCTGTTCGATCTCCAGCTAAACGACCACTGGGGCCTGATCGAATTCGACGCGTATGCGCCCTTAATGGGTGAACAGGGCCTCGAGCACTATCGCCAGCTTGCCTACGAGGCTTGGAGTAAAGTGCCTGTCTTGAGTCCGGCAGACGCCAATCGCGAGTTAGGGCATCCATACGCGACCATCACTCGCATGATGGAGACGCTCGCCCGCCATGATCAGGACACCGATGCACTCATTGCTATCGAGGCGCATGACCTCTCCCGCCCTTACCATTTCTTCGAACTCGCAAGACTGTGCGCCGAGGCCGACCGGCACCAGAAGGCGCTTGCATGGGCCGAGCGCGGCCGCCGGGCGTTCCCGGATGAACTCAACGTGCCGCTCACAAAGCTGCTCGTTGCTGAGTATCACCATCACGGGCGGTACGAGGACGCTCTGGCCGTGGGCTGGGAGGAATTCGCGCGCTATCCAAGCCTTGAGCGCTATAAGCACCTCATGCAGAGCGCGGACTACATCGGCCACTGGCAGCAGTGGCGCGAGCAGGCTTTGCGGCATTTGCGTGAGCCTGCGCCGGCGCAGCCGCGCAAACGCAACCAATGGTCGTGGATGCCGCGGCAAGCCAACTTTCTACTGGTGGAGATTTATCTGTGGGAAGGTGACAGCGAGGCCGCGCTGCGCGAGGCCAAAGCCGGCGGCTGCAGCGAGCCGCTATGGCTGCAACTCGCCGCCGCCCTTGAGGCCAAACGCCCCGAGGACGCTATCAAGATCTATCGGGCCTGCATCGATCCCATCGTAGACCGCAAGAACAACCAGGCCTACGACGAGGCGGCCGAACTCCTCGGCAAAATACAGCGACTGATGCAGCGTACCGGGCAGGCGCCGACGTTTCTGGACTACCTAAATGAAGTGCGCGCCAGGCACAAACCCAAACGCAATTTCATGCAGCGCATTGCTCACCTTATCGAATAATACGTCGTCGGTTAATCATGCGTTCACTGCGACGGCAAATCTTCGAATCGCTATTATTGAGCCTTGCATAAGTACTTAACAAAGAAGCTGTCATGCTGAACGAAGTGAAGCATCTGGTTTTTACCTTCGGAAACAGGAGATTCTTCGGCCGGAGCCTGCCCTCGAACGAAGTGAAGGGGCCTCAGAATGACAAACTACCCGGCCTGTCAACCGTTTACGCAATAGTCAATAAGCAGGCGCGAGTGTTAAGAAAAGGGGCGCTCGTTTATTGGATATTTTTCGAGGCGTTTGCTGGCTGGCGAAAGACAAGCTGGCGGGAAAGGACGGCTCAGTCTGCTACACTCCTGGCAAAAGTGGTGAATCAGAGAATCAACACGGCGAATGCGGGCGGATGAGTTCGATCGCATCTTCGCGTCACAGATGATACTGACCGAACGCGGAAGCTCGGACCGGCCTCGGAAGCTGCAAGTGCGCCTGCAAGTTCGCGCGCCACAAAGACAAGTGTCAGTCCAGGTGTCGACCGTCGGTACTCAGAAAACCGGTTGCCTATGAGTGTCACGTAATGCGGCAACCGTGAAAATTGGAGTTGATGATCAGACGCAAGCTGCTGGCAGCAGCGTAAAAAATATGAGTGATAAATATCTCTACGGCGGCACACCGGTTGAACCAAAGTTAGCCGCTGGTGCGCGTGGCGTCCTGCTTCGAGACGTGAATGGCGCGTGCATCTTCAGAGTTTACAGCGAGGGCTATTCCTTCATCGATTATGAAATCCATCACGACGACCTTTCGATAACCATCGCGGCAGATGGACTGGCGGCGTTCTACCAAATCGGCGACCGCTTCATCCTCGATCACGACCCTCGGACGCTGGGTTTGAGAAGATCAGACGCTAGCGAGGACCATGAAGCTCACAAGCTTTGAAGCTATTGTTCGTGCCCTAGAAGAAGCCAAGGTGAAGTATTTGGTGGCCGGCGGGCTGGCCGTCAATGCGCATGGATATCTGCGTTTCACCAAGGATGTCGATTTCGTAGTTGAGTTGATTCCCGACAATATAAAGCGTGCTTTTTCGGCACTTGGAACTTTAGGCTATCGTCCGCTGGTGCCCATCACGGCCGATCAATTCGCCAACGCCCCATTGCGAGAAAGCTGGATCCGCGACAAAGGCATGCAGGTGCTCCAGTTCTGGAGCGACGACCATCGCGAGACACCTATCGACGTGTTCGTAACCGAGCCGTTTCCGTTCGACGATGAATATCGGAGGGCGTTGGTCAAGCCGTTGTACGGTTCCATCGCGGTGCGCTTCGTTTCAATACCTATGCTGATTCGCATGAAAGAAGCGGCAGACCGCCCGCAAGACCGCATCGACATCGACCACTTACGCATGAGGCTGGAAGACGATGCCACAGAGTAAGGCGCCCGCGGACGACATCGATTGGAGCCTGACGACCTGGGAAGGCGCGCGCCGTGAGCAGTTACGCCGCTGGGCCGCGCTGCCGCTGGAGCGGATCATTCTGGCTATTGAGGAAATGGACGAACTGGCGCAACGGTTCGCGCTTGAACATGCCGCAGGCGAAGCTGATAATTCCAGACATGACTTGGAAACAGGCAATCATGAATTGGCGAGCGCTTCCTCCCGAGGAAAAGCGCCGGCGTCGGTGGGTGCGCATCCCGCTCAACGTCGCGGAGAGCATGGCGTTCGAGGGCGAGCCGGTGAACATCGCGATGCTCCAAGCCGAACACGACCAAGGCACGCTACCCGATACGTCGAGACCACGCTCGGTGTCCTGAGCTACGCTGAGCTCGCGCCGCATCTGGCGCGGCGCGTTCAAGCTCTCGAAGAAAGCATCGAAGCCGGTGACTTCGACGGACATGCGGTCGACGATCAACTCATCCGTTCGTTTCACAGCCAACTCTGCGCGGAACTCATCCCGCAACTCAGCGGATGGCGCCGCGCGGATGTAACCGTGGGAACGCACACGCCCCCCGCAAGCCATCTCGTACCCCAATGCATTCGCGAATACGCGCGGGATCTTGCAGCAAGGCTTGCCGCACTGTCGGGCGAAGCCGACCAGCACCTGCTCGAAACGCTGGCGTTCGCCGAAGGGCGCCTGCTGTCAATCCACCCATTCCTGGATTTCAACGGCCGCGTAGCACGGGTATTCCTGCGATTGCTTCTGCACAGACTAGATCTCGCACCTGTCTCTTTGGCGCCGAATGACAGCGAAGGTGAAACCGCCAGTTATCTGACGGCACTGCGCGCTACGGATGCGAACGACTGGCGTCCTCTGGGTGAGGTCTGGCGTCGGCGCTTCGAGAAGAGTGGGCTGTAGTGACCGCTGCATCTCGCATGTGTTGGCACAGACAAAGTAGAAGACGACTAGGCGAATAGACGGCGAACCTAGCCCACGCAGTGGGAAGCTGCTGAACAAGCTAAATCATGACAAACGAGAACTATAGCGAGTTTTTCAGAAAAGCCATGGGGTGGGTAGAAGGCGATAAAGACCCATACCTCTATCAAGAACGTTTGGCAACGGAACCATGGCCCGATTTGCTCAATATTCCCACGGGACTGGGCAAGACAGCGGCCATCGTGTTGGCCTGGATATACAAGCGCCGAATTATAAAGGACACGGGCACGCCGCGACGTCTGGTGTACTGCCTGCCGATGCGTGTACTGGTTGAGCAGACGGTAGAAAACGCTCGCACTTGGCTAGGGAAGGAGCGTCTCAATGTGTTCGGCGAACCGGGCGAAGAAAATAGGGTAACGGTCAATGTGCTCATGGGCGGCGACCACGATATTCGGCGGCCAGAGTGGACCAGCTATCCTGACCAAGACGCCATCATCATCGGCACTCAGGACATGTTGCTCTCGCGTGCGTTGATGCGTGGCTATGGCATGAGTCGCTACCAGTGGCCGGTGCAATTTGCGCTGCTACATAACGACGCCTTATGGGTTTACGACGAGGTACAACTCATGGGCACCGGACTTTCCACATCGGCGCAGACGGAAGCATTTCGGCGTCACTGGGGTCTTGGCAAGCCGGCGCGCAGTCTTTGGGCTTCTGCCACGCTGCAAGCTGAATGGCTCGCGACAGTGGACTTTCGCTCGCACATAACAACCGCATCAACATTGAAGCTTGGACGCGAGGATCAGGGTAGCGCCGCCAAACGATTGCACGCGGAAAAACGCTTGCACCGAGCTTCGGTACGACTCGACGCCGATACCGCGAAGCAGAAGGTCAAGGTCTACATTGAGGACCTGGCGCGCGCCGTTCTTGATGCTCATCGCGCGGGAAGTCAAAGTCTCGTGATTCTCAATCGAGTTGAACGGACACAGGCGCTGTACAGGGCTCTGCGTAAGGCCGATCCAGATTTGACTCTTTTGCTATTGCATGCCCGGTTCCGGCCCGCCGAACGCAGCAAGATTGAACGGGCGCTCAAGGACGCGACAGCCGCGCAAAATCGTATCGTGATTGCGACTCAGGCGATCGAGGCTGGCGTAGATATCAGCTCATCCGTGTTGTTTACGGAACTGGCTCCCTGGCCGTCCATGGTGCAACGCTTCGGACGATGCAATCGTTATGGTGAGTGCGTCGAAGGCGCGGACATCTACTGGATCGACATTAATACAGAGGATCGGGAACGCTGTCTGCCTTACGAGGATGAAACGTTGGCTCCTACGCGGCGAATTACCGAGCCGCTCACGGTGGCAAGCCTCGCCGCTTTGCCGCCGGTCGAATCCGATCGGGCGACCGGGCCGATCATCCGCCGCAAGGATTTCGTCGAGTTGTTCAACACCGATCCTGATTTGTCCGGTTTTGATATTGACGTGTCTCCGTACATTCGCGATCGCGGCTCACCTCAAGTACAGGTCTTCTGGCGAGAATTCGATGATCGCCCAGACGACGAGCCTGCGCCAAGACGAGAAGAGCTGTGCTCAGTCTCCATGAGTCAACTATCCGACTATCTTGGCAAGCCGGATCGCGAGATACGGGTGTGGGATACGCTGGCTGAGCGCTGGCGGCGTATAGACAAATCACGCTTGCGCCCAGGTCTTGTGCTCATGTTGCGCGCCCGCGATGGAGGGTACGACCCTGAGTTAGGGTTCCATGCCGCGGGAAAGAAACCGGTGACTGTGGTTGATCCCGATCCGGGCTCTGGCCTATCGGATGTCTATAACAGCGATAAGCTTACATCCATTGGCCGCTTTGTATCCTTAACTGAGCATCTCAATGACGTCGCTGCGGCAGCCGAACAGTTGATTAACGAATTAGCGCTTTCTGAAGCAGAAGCGCAAGCAATGGTCACGGCCGCCCGCTGGCATGATGTTGGTAAAGCGCATGCCGCCTTTCAAAATATGGTGCTGGAAGACGCTCACGATGCCGAGCTACGTCGCAATGAGTTATGGGCCAAATCGGCGAGCAACCGCAAGCGCCCGAACTATTTCGTCGTGAGCAATGGTGAAAAGATCCCGCGCCGTCACTTTCGCCACGAGTTGGCTTCCATGCTCGCTTGGCTTGAACACGGAGAGATCAATGAAAAGCATGATCTGATCGCATACCTCATCGCCGCGCACCACGGCAGGGTGCGTACCGGCCTGCGAGCGTTGCCCGACGAACGCCGGGCGCCGAACGATCTCCGTTATGCGCGTGGAATATGGGAGGCCGACCCATTGCCGGAAGTTCGTTTGAACGGCAAGTCGGTGCCACCGACCGAGCTCAGACTGAACATCATGGAGTTGGGGTTGGGAGAACAGGGACCCTCCTGGACTGAGCGTACCCAGAGACTGTTGAGGGAACTGGGGCCGTTCAGGCTGGCTTGGCTGGAAGCGCTGGTCCGCATCGCCGATTGGCGAGCTTCCCGGCAGGAAGAGAAAAACTGAATGGGGGGCGGCTAATTGACGGCTATACCGAGCGCGCGGGCGGCTTCGATCAAGCTCGTGTCGAAAACGGCGAACCGGAACTTTGCCTCGGAAGCTACGTCAGTGAACACTTGTTCCGCCGCTGCCAAATGGACGCTGTCGTAGCCACGCAAACCGAAGCGTTCGGCCAGTGCTCCCGCGCGCCGGACGAGGGGCTCAGTAACCGCGATGATGCCAACGCATTCCCAGTCGTCCTCGAAGCGACTCACTTGATACGCAAGCTCGCTCTCGGACAAGCGCCGCTCTCGCGATGCCCGCAGCAGCCCGGCGCGCATTTCTGCATACGCAATCAGGTGAGTATAGATCGCATCGGCGTAGGCAATAGCCCGCCTTACTTCGGCCGAGCCGGGTTCGGAAAGGTACAGCTTTCAGAAACGCGGACGTATCAAGGTAAAGGATCAATCCCGTATCTCTCGCACGATCTCTTCTGCTGTCTTGTCGCCGGGCTTCGATGGAACCGGGCGGTCTGATCCTTTGGGTTTGCCTTTCCGGCGCGGCTTGATCATCCACGGTTGCGCGTTTAGCCGCTCGATAGCTTCCGCGGCTGGATTCTTAATCTCGTTGCTGTCCGTGACGGACGATAGGCGTGCGATCCGTTTACCCCGCAGGGTCACGGTTACCTGCTCACCCGCCCGCACGCGACGCAGATATTCGGACAGCCGGTTTTTCAGTTCGCGTATTGAGACATCCATTGGCGCTAGTCGCTGGTAGCCACGAAAAGTACATCTTAGTGGCCACAATGGATGAGCACCAAAGTGTTTATTCGTCGTTTTCTGGATTTGTATGTAAACATGCTACCTTAATTTGACCAGCCCCAAGAAGCAAGTTTTCCGCGGCTAAGAGCTGTGGCCCCATTGCAGATTTGGCTTGGTCTGTTGGTAGTAAACATAAACGTAGTTATCCGCAGCAAAACGCTGCGGCCTCATTGACTGGCAACTCATTCGGGAGGGAAAACCTCATGAGCACGAAACTGGATTTAGACGTACTTCGCGATGCCATTTCGGGCACAGCCGCCGCATTCCGATGTATCACGGAATACCAGCCGGCTGGCGGGCCGGGAGATAAAGTATTTCCTCCCACGTACGAGGGAGGCAAATACGCGGTGGAGACGCGCATGGTAAATGGTAAACCAGTAGGCTGCGTGCTGCTGGATTCCGTGCAATCGCAAGCCAACCGCCTGGAGCAGGCTCTGCTTGAGGCGCACTACACTAAGCAAATCTCTCTGCCGTTGATCGAAACACGTTTCGATCAGGAGGTGCTACTCAAGAAATTTACAGTTACTAGTCTGGACGCGCCGCATCGGATAGCGGACGCGATCTTCCGTGACAGTTTGCTGGATGGAGTGATCTTCAGGAAATCAGAGAAAGGCAAACTGCTGGACACCACTGATATTCGTAATGCCGCCCCATTATTTGGCCTCAACCCCACCGCGTTGCTGTTTGGACTGTGGGACTCGACCGGGCCGCGCGGCGGACTGGGCGCGAAATTTCAGCGTGCATTGGTATCTGAAATCGTGGGCTACGACGCCGTTGCAGGCATAAAGACTAGTAGTCGTATCGATCCAGCGCAAATCATGCTTGGTTCTGGCCCGCTGTATGATCGTAAATCTAAATCAAACAATGTCCCAAGTTGGACGCTAGATGAAAAAGCAGGCAGTAAGAAGCTAGGCAAAGACGGCAAACCATCGGAAGCTAATCATGGGAACGTCACTCCAGGTATTACGGCCGGTGGGTTTACGATCTCAAAAGCCGTTCAAACCACTGTCTTGTCACTTGCCGCCTTACGCCGACTGCGCTTTCCGCTCAATGGCGGTCCTGATTCTGATCCGAATTCAGATCTTGCGGCTCGCTGCGTTCTTGTCGCTCTGGGTCTGACTGCCGCCGCGTTGGCGCGTGGCGACGGTGACCTGCGTTCACGCTGCCAACTGTTTCCCGTCTCCGCATCATCATGGGAGCTGCTGGACAAGCCGGGTAATTGGCCGCAATCCTTTGAACTCGATGCCGGTCCTGCGGTAACGCTACTGAACGAAGCTGTTCAGGCAGCGAAGAACGCCAAGCTGCCATGGGAAGGCAAGATTTCACTCACGCCCTCAGGCGAGTTGGTAGAGCTGGTGCGTCGCAGTCAGGTATTGGCTGTGGCTACCGGCGGCGAGGGGGACTGATGTTCGCCCTGGGTATCCGTTATCTAATGGGATGGGCGATGGCGGCGTCAGATGGGGCAAAGAAAGAACATGCGGAATGGCCGCCGCATCCGGATCGCATATTCATGGCGCTTGCCGCCACCTGGTTCGAAACCGGCGAAGATGTTGAAGAAGGTAACGCGTTACGCTGGCTGGAAGCGTTGCCCGCTCCGGCATTAGCCGTATCCGAAGCCGAGCACCGTACGGCGGTGAGGAGCTATGTACCTGTCAACGATACCTCGTTGTCCAAAAAAAACACCATCGCCAAGCTGGCCGCCGATCCGCAGACTCCGCTTGGCACACTGAAGAAAGCCGGTCTCTCTCAACTCCCCGAGCACCGTTCACGGCAGGACCGCGGTTTTCCGGTTGCCGTACCCCACAATCCTGTCTTGCATCTGATCTGGCGCGATGCCGATCCTTTCGCGCACCGGAACTCGATCGAGAGCCTGGCGCGTAAATTTACCCATATCGGCCATTCCGCATCACTTGCGCAGCTATGGGTGGAAGGTTCGCCTAATGATCCTGTCTGGCTTCCTGCGGAAGCAGCGGCGCCATTGCGCCTGAGGATTCCCAGCCCGGGACGGTTGAAGTATCTAGCCGAGCGCTGCAATCGCGCCGAAGTGATTTCCTATGCAGGCATGGACGCGCAACGTGAAGCCGCCAAAGGCAAAGACAGGAAACGCCTGGCCGAAAAAATGGAGCAACAATTCGGCGGTCAAACCCCCGTCAGCCTGCGTCCCGAAGCTGGTCACTGGCAGGGCTACGCCCGTCCGGGCTCAACAAAAGGGCCAGATGCTCCTAGTTCCCTATTCGACCCACGTCTTTTGGTATTGGCCTTGTCGGGAAAGCGCCTGAGCCTGCGCGCCACGCTTAAATTAACGGGAGCCTTGCGCGGTGTGATGCTGAAATGCTGTCCGCAACCGATTCCGGAATGGCTGTCGGGGCATGCTTCTAACGGTGGTGCGAGCAAGAATCCACACCTGGCGCTACTGCCGTTGCCTTTTGTCGATGCGGAACATGCCGACGGGCGCATCATGGGGTTGGCCACGGCGGTGCCCCGCAATGTGTCGCCGGATGAAATCGCGCGGTGCTTAGATCCCTTACTCTGGAATCAGGAGACCGGAGAACCCGCTCGTACCCACTTGTTTGACGGACAGTGGTTCGAATGCGCAGCCGAACTGGATCATCGGGAGTCACCGCCGCTTAATCTGCGCGTTGAAACCTGGACGCGATCCGCAAAAACTTGGGCAAGCGTCACTCCGGTCGTGCTTGACAGGCATTTTGATGGCGCGGACAAGTGGGAACGTGCTGCCGAGACTGTCAAGGATGCTTGCGAACGTATCGGATTACCTCGCCCTCGCGAAGTATTGCTGCATCCGGTCTCGCTTGTAGAAGGTGTTCCGCATGCCCGTGAGTTTCCGTATCTCACGCGCAAACAAGATGGTGGCCGCATGCACCATAGTCACGCGGTGCTTGTGTTCGAGCAGCCCGTTTCAGGACCAATGATTCTGGGCGCTGGTCGGTTCCGTGGCTATGGCCTGTGTAGACCGATCCAGCAGGGAGAAGAAAATCGTGCCTGATCTCGACGGGCAAGGCTTCGATAACTTTTTCCAAGCGCTTTGGCAAAAACCCCCGTTTGCCTGGCAGCAAGCGCTCGCCGAACGTGTATTGCACCGGGATATAGATCCATGGCCTGAAGCAATTGCTTTGCCTACAGCAGCGGGCAAGACGGCCTGCATAGACATCGCTGTTTATGCCCTTGCATCGCAGGCCAATCGGGTCAATGAAAACCAGACGCTTAGTGCGTCCCGACGGATCTTTTTTGTCGTAGATCGTCGCGTAATTGTGGACGAAGCCTTCGAACGAGCCAAGTGCTTGGCCAGGAAGCTGGAGAAGGCGAAGGAGGGCATTCTGAAAGAAGTCGCGGATCGTCTCCGGCAGCTAGCAGGGAGTAACAATGCGCGACCACTCGCCTGCTTTCAACTTCGTGGCGGCATGTACCGCTCAGACGCCTGGGCGCGCTCGCCCACGCAGCCCATGATCGTCGCCAGCACCGTCGATCAGTTTGGTTCCAGGCTATTGTTTCGCGCTTATGGCCGTTCTTCCAAAGCATGGCCGATCCAGGCTGGATTAACCGGCAACGATAGTCTCGTACTACTCGATGAGGCGCACTGCGCGCAGCCCTTCATGGAGACCTTGCGGGCAGTAAAACAATACAAAGGCTGGGCAGAGCCGGTACTGCTAACACCGTTCCACGCAGTCATTATGAGTGCTACGCCACCGGAGGGTTTGATCGATGTTTTCCACGATCAGTCTGATGAGCCGAAAAATCCTGAGCATCCTCTAGGCAAACGGCAACTGGCAACAAAACCAGCCAAGCTAACGATCGCCAGTAAAGCCAGAGGTGCGAAAGCAAACGAGGAATTAGCAAACGCTCTGGTTCAACAAGCTGAGTCAATCGCCTCTGCCTTCACAAAAGCTGATCCTGAAAATGCCCCTGCTGTTGTGATCTTCTGCAACCGCGTAGACACAGCTCGTCATGCACATCGTTTATTGGCCAAAAAATATGACGAACGAGCCTTACTATTTACTGGACGTATGCGCCCCATCGACAAAGATGACATCGTAAGTTCGCAACTCGCCCTGTTCGCTGCCGAAGATGCTGAAGCGCGGAGTCTTCCTGAACCGCTTTTTGTAGTCGCTACACAGACTCTTGAGGTCGGCGCCAATCTGGATTTCGACTGCCTGGTCACCGAATGCGCGAGTCTTGATGCGCTACGCCAACGTTTTGGCAGACTCAACCGTATGGGACGTAATATTCAGGCGCACGCGGCGATACTGATACGTGCCGATCAGATCGACAACACTGACGATGACCCTGTCTACGGCTCGGCGCTCGCTGGTAGCTGGCAGTGGCTTAAAGATCACTGTGATGAGTCGGAAACTATTGATTTTGGTATTGCCAAGCTCGCTTCCATTTTGCCGATAGGAGATAAGTTAACAAAACTTAATCCACCCATTCGTCACGCCCCGGTGATGTTGCCGGCCCACGTAGATGTGCTGGCTCAAACCTCACCAGAACCCTGGCCTAGTCCGGAAGTGACTCTATTTTTACATGGTCCTTCAAGTGGCGCGGGCGATGTACAAGTCTGCTGGCGCGCAGACTTGACCGGTGAAGATGAAAACGCATGGAAAGAGGCAGTTACGCTCTGTCCGCCAGCTTCACCGGAATGCCTGCCAGTGCCGATTGGCCAGATGCGTCGATGGCTGAAAAATAAGGACTCGGCAGCAGGTGCTGATGTAGAAGGCGCTGACGATAAACCCGAGAGTGAGACGCGCTCTGACAAAGACGATAGGGCGAAGAAGAGTAATCACGTTGTTATTCGCTGGCGCGGGCGCGATGAAGTTGACTGCATAGACAAGCCAGGCGACTTACGGCCTGGCGACGTGGTAGTCATCCCCGCTCATTTGCGAGGCTGGGAGCAGCTTGCAACGCTTGGCAGCGATCCTGTTGCTGATTGGGGCGACCGAGCATACGCACAAGCCCGTGATAAGGCAGTACTGCGTCTGCATTCCGAGGTGCTCAGACAGTATCCAGAGAGCACGGCACTTGCAAGCATCCGCAAATTGATCGACACAGACCCAAACCAATTTGAAGATGATCCTCAGGCATTGGTAGATGAGCTTAGACAGATGCTCAGCGCCTGGGCCGACGAACCGAACACTGCATGTTGGCTACAGCCGCTTGTTGTCAGCCTTGCCACAGATCGAAAGCTCGGCAAAGGCATTCTGCCTCATCCTTGCGGCGGCCTCGTGCTGCGTGGCAGCCATAGACTGAACCTCCAGTCGCTCTATGTAGATAGCTTCAGTGATGAAAATGATGTGGCATCTTCGGGAACCGTACGATCACTGCTTTTCGAGCATCTGTCAGGCGTATCCAACTACGCGCAACGCTTTGCGCGAGCCTGTGGACTGTCGCCGGAAATAGTGGAAATAATCGTAAAGGCCGGGCTTGGCCATGACCTTGGCAAGGCTGACCCGCGTTTTCAGGCGTGGCTGGCTGATGGCAATCCCTGGGTGCGCGGTCCACTGCTGGCCAAGTCCGGAAACATGAATCGCGGCCGCGGGGCAAGCGACGTCGCGCGCGAACGCGCTGGCTATCCCGAAGGCGGTCGGCATGAATTATTGTCTGTGCGCCTGATGGAATCTGCGCCCGAGCTACTGCCGCCTGATGGTATCCAGCGCGACCTCTTATTACACCTGGTGGAAAGTCATCATGGTTTCTGCCGACCCTTCGCGCCCGTGATTTTCGACGAAGCTCCGGTCGATGTCCCGCTCGAATTTCAGGAACAAAAACTCAGTAGCAACAGTATCACCGGACTTGAGCGGCTGGATGCTGGGCCGGCCGAGCGTTACTGGCGCCTGACCCGTCACTATGGTTGGTGGGGACTCGCCTGGCTCGAATCCATCCTGCGGCTCGCGGACCATCGCCGAAGCGAGTGGGAAGAAAGAAATGTGCGAGGAGACGCCAATGACTGAACTCGGTTTGCACGGTCTGAGCGGCGCTAATCCACTCGCGTTTCTCGCTGCACTTGGAGCTTTGCGGGTCACTTCCGAAAGGTGGGGAGAATACGACGTAAGTATGCAATGGTTACCTTCCGACCGCGGCTGGCAGCCATGCGTCACTATAAATGGGGACGTTACAACGACAGAATGGATCGCGGGCTTAAATGAGCGTTTGCGCGAAATGATCAAACACCCCGCGTTGGCACTCGCGGATGATCTTACTTTGTCTTGCACTGATTTTCGGGATGCCGCATTGGTGGCGCGGGAAAATTCATCTTTGGCGAACCGATCCCAAACAGATTTTTTGGCTGCTTTTGGCAGCGAGGGGGTTGAATCAGAACAAAATGGAAAGAAGACCGGAAGGATATCTGATACTGCCCTACGAACTATGAGTGGAGCTGGCCATCAACATTTTCTTGGGTTTATGCGTGCGCTGGTTGAAATTACGCAAACAGACGACCTTCACTCAGCGCTGTTCCGCTACTGGAGCTATACCGATCCAGGTCCAAGTCTGCGGTGGGACCCCATCGATGATCGTCGCTATGCTTTGCGCTGGCGAGAGCCTTCAGGTGATGCGGTAAAGACGGTTCGTGGCGCGAACCGCCTTGCCATTGAGGCCTTGCCGCTTCTCCCTACCATGCCGATGCACGGACGTTTAGAAACAACGGCGTTTACTCAACGCAAAGGCAAGGGGGTATTCTGGACATGGCCAATATGGACCGTGCCAGCCACGCTGGATATCGTGCGGTCACTTCTATCTTTGTCTGAATTACAGTTAGAGAAGCCCCACCGTCACGAACTCAATGCTGTGGGAGTTACGGAAATCTATCGCTGCCAGCGTATCACGCAAGGTAAGTACCGAAATTTCACCCCCGCACGGCCGGTCTAGCAACGCTGAAGCGGCCAGAGTTTTAGACATGCTCTTTTTTTGAGCATGCTTTCAGTAACATTACCTCTCTAAAACCGCTCGTGAGCCCCGCTTGACCGCGGCGTTTTGTCATCTTCGAGCGTGGTGAGCCGGCGCGTCGCCGGCGCGTTTATTAATGCCGATAGCTTGCTGCCGATATCATTGCAATAATTATCTCCTTACCTTAGGGTAAGGAAGCGTAAATATGAAAGGAAAAGACAATGCCCACCGCGACATTAACCAGCAAGGGCCAAACCACTATTCCCCGCGAAATTCGCGAACACCTGCGCTTGCGTCCGGGAGATCGGATGGAATTCGTCATCGATGAACATGGCCGTGTCGTCCTCATTCCAATATCGTTGGACGCAGCGGAACTTGCCGGCATTCTGCCCAAGCCGAAAACCGCTGTCTCGCTGGCGCGCATGAACAAGGTTATTCGTAATCGGGGCGCCGGCCGTTGATCGGCCTGGACACGAACGTGCTGGTTAGACACCTGGTTCAGGATGAGCCGCGCCAGTCGGCTCGCGCAACGCGATTCATCGCATCCGAATGCACCAGGGAGTCGCCGTGTTATATAAACCGGGTGGTCTTGTGCTAGCTGGTTTGGGTGCTGGAAAGTGCCTATGGATACCGGCGGCAGTTGATCGCGGAGGTTCTGGAGCGAATTATCCGCACGGCTCAATTCAGGATTGAGGACACGCAATCAGCCGCGACAGCCCTGCGCAACTACCGAGGTACAGCCGCCGACTTTGCTGATTGTTTGCTGATCGAAACGAACAAGCGGCATGGTTGTCCCGAGACGGTAACCTTTGACAAAAGCGCAGGCGCACTGGATGGCGCAAGACTGCTTGTTCAAGGCTAATGCGTGGAGCGCCTGACGCGGTGTCAAAAATGGACAAACAGAAGCTGCTTACGGACCCGCTCACCCTGCCATGTAATGATCGGGCCGCGCTTTCGCCCTTGAGACGCCTCAGCCGCCCGCCCGCAACGCCTCCAGCACCTTCGAAGGATGCTGATCGGCATTGGCCACTTTCTTCCAATACTTCTTCACCTTGCCATCCGGGCCGATCCAAACGGTCGAGCGGATGACGCCCATGGTGATCTTGCCGTACATGTTTTTCTCGCCCCAGGCGCTGTATTTCTCCATTACTTTTCTGTCGGGGTCGGAGAGCAGGGTGAACGGGAGATTGTATTTGTGCGCGAATTTCTGGTGGGATTCGCCGGAATCGGATGACACGCCTAACACCACAGCGCCCAGCCCTTCGATCTCGCCCCACAGATCGCGGAAGCCGCAGGCCTCCTTGGTGCAGCCGGGCGTGTCGTCTCTGGGGTAAAAATACAGAATGACATCTTTGCCCTCGAAGTCACTCAAGGCCACGTCGTTGCCGTCGGCGTCGTTGAGAGTAAAGCTCGGGGCAGTTTCGCCTTCTTGAATTGCCATGTTTTTCCTCTTCTCTGTTGATAGGGGACTGCTGCTGCCGCGTGAGTGGATCGACCGCAATCATCGCACGCCTATAGATACTCGTCGCGCGCCGTGTCGGCAACCGCAATGATGCTAGCGCGTGTCAATCATGCTGCTTGACTTAGTCTATTTCATGATCTATCCGTACATCATGATTAAGCTCAACATACACGAAGCGAAGACCCACCTCTCGAAATACCTCGCACGATCGGAAAAAGGTGAGACCATTCTCCTTTGCAAGCGCAATACGCCCATTGCGGAGGTCCGGCCGTTGAGCCAGCAGCGGAAGAAGCCACGTCCGCTCGGACTTGCGGCGGAGAATTTTTCCGTTCCTGACAGTTTCTTCGATCCGCTTCCTGACGACCTGCTCGATCTATTCGAGGGCAAGGGGGAGTGCGATTGCTGCGCGACGCTGTACTTTTCTCCGGTTGATTGAGGGTGGGGCGCGGCTCTCGCGCGAAGCACGCTCGTTGTTCGCGGCAGCGGAACACGAGGTATATCTGAGTGCAGTGTCGGCGGGGGAGATCGCGCAGAAGAATGCATTGGGGAAGCTTCCCTTGCCAAATTCCGCCGACCTTTTCATCGTCACGCAGCGCGAACTGCGCGGTGTAGAAGCGCTACCGCTTAATGAGGAAGCGGCGCTTCAGGCCGCAAAACTGCCAAGACTGAATCGGGACCCATTCAATCGCATGCTGATCTGTCAGGCGATCATGCACGGGTTGTCGATCCTGACGCCCAATCCGCGGATCTCACAGTATCCGGTGCGCACGGCCTGGTAAGAGGATTAGGATAAATCTCAATATTTCTCGCCGGTCTCAGCGAGGTCCTCCTCCGGAATGGGACGTGCGCGCTAGACTCCTCCGGCGCGTCGCGACGAGTAGCTCGCATCCACTCCTGGAAAGTCTCGTGTGCCACCGTCAAAACCCTCCGACCGTCGCGCTCGTCAGGTTTGAGGTTGCGCGCGGGTTGGTTCGCCGCTAACTGTTCCCGCCCTCTTTAACGAACTCGGCAGGTGGCCGCGGATGGCGACTTCCGATGATCGAACGCCCGAGCAGAAGGATCTGCCGCTCCCGTTTCCGGAATTCTCCGGCGACCTGCCGCTGCTGCCCGCGCGCATGGTCAACGAATATCAGTATTGCCCGCGGCTTGCATACCTCGAATGGGTGCAGGGCGAGTGGGCGCCGTCTGCCGATACGGTCGAAGGCACGCACGCGCATCGGCGAGTGGACAAGCCTTCCGGCAAGTTGCCGCCGCCGGGCGAGACAGAAGAAGATGAGAAAATCCAAGCCCGTTCCATCAGCTTGTCGTCCAACCGACTGGGCCTGATCGCGAAGCTCGACTTGATCGAAGGCGAGGGCAATGTCGTCACGCCAATCGATTACAAACGCGGCAAGCGCCCGCACGTGGCGAGAGGCGCATACGATCCCGAGCGAGTGCAGATCTGCGTGCAGGCGCTGATCCTCGAAGAACACGGCTACACGTGCAACGAAGGAATCATCTATTTCGTGGGCGGCAAGGAGCGCGTGCGCGTGGTGTTCGACGAGGAGCTGCGCGCGCTCACCATGAACGCCATAAACGGTCTGCGCCATACAGCCGCCGGCGGGCAGATGCCGCCGCCACTAATCGACAGTCCCAAGTGTCCGCGTTGTTCGCTGGTGGCCATCTGCCTGCCCGATGAGGTGAATTATCTTCAGCGAGGCAACGTCGAGCCGCGCCCGCTGGCCGTCGCACGCGACGAAGCATTACCCGTGTACGTGCAGGCGCGCGGCGCGAAGGTCGCGAAAAAAGGCGAAGTGCTGGAGATCAGCATCGACGACCAGAAGGTCAGTCAGGCACGGCTGATCGAAACCTCGCAGCTGGTGCTGATGGGCAACATCTACGTCACCACGCCGTGCCTCCAGGAACTGATGCAGCGCGGGATACCCATTTCCTGGTACAGCTATGGCGGCTGGTTCTACGGGCACGCGCACGGCACCGGGCATAAAAACGTGGAGCTGCGCACGGCGCAATATCGCGCGAGTTTTAACGATAAAACCTGCCTGCATCTCGCCAGGAGTTTCGTACAGGCGAAAATTCTCAATTGCCGCACGCAACTGGGACGCAACTGGCGCGGCGATGATGAGACAAGAACCGCGCTGGCCGATGCGCTAAGGCACGACTCGAAAAGCGTAATGCGTGCGACGAATTTACCGGAGTTGCTCGGAATCGAAGGCGCGGCCGCGGCGCGCTATTTCGGCGCTTTTGGTCAAATGCTCAAGCGCGATGAGACGGGCGCCGATCTCACCTTCGACTTCAGCACGCGCAACCGCCGTCCGCCGACCGATCCGGTCAACGCGTTGTTGTCCTACGCTTACGCGCTGCTGGTGCGTAGCTGGACGGTGACTTTAAGCGCGGTCGGGTTCGATCCGTATCGCGGCTTTTATCATCAGCCCCGCTACGGGCGACCCGCATTGGCGCTGGATCTCATGGAATCGTTCCGGCCGCTGATCGCGGATTCCTGTGTGATTCAGGCGATCAATAACGGCGAAGTCAGGCCCAGCGATTTCATCAGCGCCGCCGGCAGCGTGGCATTGACCGATGACGGCCGCAAACGTTTTATCGGCACCTTCGAGCGCCGCATGAGCCAGGAAATCACGCATCCGGTGTTCGGCTACAGGCTCGCGTACCGGCGTTTGCTCGAAGTGCAGGCGCGCTTGCTCGGCCGCTATCTGCTGGGCGATATACCCGAATATCTGGACTTCAAAACCCGGTAGCTCTTAATGGACGACCATCTCTATATATTGGCGTACGACATCGCCAATCCCAAACGCTGGCGGCGCGTTTTCAGGCTCATGCAGGGTTACGGCGAATGGTTGCAGCTTTCCGTATTCCAGTGCCGTCTGAGCCGCAAGCGACACGCCGAGTTGATTGCCTTGCTCGACGGGATCATCCATCATAAAGACGACCACGTGATCAGCATGGACATCGGCGCGGCGGATAGCGTAAAGCCGCGCGTGGTGAGCCTGGGCAAGGAATTTCAGGCAGTCGCACGGGAACCCGTGATTGTTTGAATGTCTTGCCGGTTGCGCGCGAGCGCTGAGATGATGCGGATAATTCAGGGTAGCGCTCGCAACCGCGCAGTTCTTTGACAAATCGATGATTCTTTTGTTTTTGACGATAGACGATGTTCCTGCTAACCGCTAAAAGGATGTTTCGAGTATCAGCGCTCGCAAACTGGCCCGCCAAGCCAGTAAATATGCGGCTTCCATCGCGGGCCGTTTTCCGCGGCGATTCGCCGCGGCCTCATTGAAGCGAGACGCTTTCCCTGGTAACCACGTCGTCATAGACGGTTTTCCGCGGCGATTCGCCGCGGCCTCATTGAAGCGGTCTGAGCCACTATCCACCACTGTGGAATTCATTCGGTTTTCCGCGGCGATTCGCCGCGGCCTCATTGAAGCCCTAGTCTTGCCTGGAGAGTTACCGTCTTGCTGCGGCGTTTTCCGCGGCGATTCGCCGCGGCCTCATTGAAGCTTAAATCCGCAGCAAAGGGAGGCCGCAAAGCAAGCCTGTTTTCCGCGGCGATTCGCCGCGGCCTCATTGAAGCCGGGGACAGCTAACCGGTACGTTTGTGGGACTCACCGGTTTTCCGCGGCGATTCGCCGCGGCCTCATTGAAGCAATATCGGGCCTTTCTTGGTATGCCCATCGCACCCAGTTTTCCGCGGCGATTCGCCGCGGCCTCATTGAAGCCCCGCTGTCAGCGAGGCTACAGGCTACAAACGAGTCACGTTTTCCGCGGCGATTCGCCGCGGCCTCATTGAAGCTAAGAACCAGCGAACGCCACACGCTGAACACCTCGGTCTAAGTGCGTTACTGCAATTTTATGGCTATCAGGCGACCATCGCTCTCACGCGCGCCGGTCGCGATATACAGCACATGGTTCGCGGACAATGCCAGCATTCCGGGTTGCGGATAATTCCACACCGGCTTCTTTGTCGCGAGGTCCAGCGCGTATACGGCGCGGTCCGTGCTCACGAAGAGCAAGTTGTTCGTGACGATAACGTTGCGATGAAAGCTGGTGTCACCGCGCCCGGTCGGGCTCCAACTCCACAGCACATTTCCTGTCGCTTCGCTGATCGCATCGAGCACCATTGGATCGTTGCGCGCGGCATAGATCACGCCGTTGGCGAGCGCAGGGGCCGTGATGTACGCATCTGCGGTTGCCCACTCGAATGTCTTGGCCCTGATGTTAAAGCTCGAAAAAACACGCTGTTCATACTGCTCGATGTTACTGCCCGCACGACCGCTGAACGCACCTGCGAAGGCTACGACGTTGGCGCGACTGCCGATCATGGGCGCACCGTGGTACGAGTACGCGAAGGCGGATGCGAATGGATCGGGAATGGAAGCTACAGGCAAACCGCTAAAGCGATTCCATATTTCGAGGGAAGTACCACTGTGATGATAGACGTTGCTCGCATCCACAGCCGGTGTGGACATGCCGTCATCGCCCGCGCCGCGGCTCCACTGAAGCGGTCTACTAAATCCGGACACTGAATTAAGGCTGTAAAATGCCATAACGAGGTGAACGATGACA
>Ga0136621_1000017_pt1 | contig 48164 bp, 36 predicted proteins | sample AntDryUQ445A2306_FD_104673 | JGI IMG/M metagenome (GOLD analysis project Ga0136621, IMG submission 104673) | Polar desert sand microbial communities from Dry Valleys, Antarctica - metaG UQ445A (23.06) | ecosystem: Environmental > Terrestrial > Soil > Desert | place: Antarctica: Dry Valley...
ACAACCATCACTTGCCGCAAGCCGCCCTCAATGCAAAGCCACCCATCCATGCGATGAAACAATGGCATGCCAAGCACCCTGAGTTGTTTCATCGTAAGCCTTATAATCGTCCGGGACTTGACAGCTAGGGATGGTTGCGATAGGGGTGACGACGAAGTTATGACGGCTATTATCGAAGCAACGCTCCTGGCAAGACGCCGTTGCATAGCAGTTGTTTTCTACGGACGCAGAAAGTCATCGTAGCTCTTCCTGTCGATGGCGTAACACGGGCAGGCCGCGGCCGCCATCCTGAACGATCGCGATGGGGCACAGCAGCGCGCCGTGCCAAGGTCAGCGAGATGCCAATCATACCTTCGCATCCGACGGCGGCCACCACGAAAGCAGGTAATTGCCCATTGCGCAATACATGGCAACGATGCTGTCATTCGGAAAATAAACCGATGGACCGGCTTCGCCCGCGGCGTAGAGTACCTGCGCTTCCATCAGTGCCGAGTGCTTCAGGTGCGGGAGCAGGCGCCGATACTCTCCGCGCGGCAGGCTTGCGAGAATGCGGTTTTCGATGGGCGCGCCTTTAGTGGCCATGGAATCATCCCTGGAATCTTATGATGCGGCCGGATACGGGATCGCAGGCAGCGGGTCGGAACCCGAGCAACCTCCATTAAATCCGATAATCGAATTATCAACTACTTCTATGCCGTGGGTTTTTACCTCGTGGACCCATGGTACGCCTAACGACCGTCCGCGGATAAATCAGTCATTTACAACCTCTGATATAATCCTTGTGTGCGGTACCGCACAGACATATCGCGCCAGATGTGGTCAATATCACGCCTTAAATCAGGCGCCTGCGTGACATGGTTCTCGCTGACCCGAAAAGGGCCCCAGGAGTCACGCAAGAAATGGGGGATACTTTTCCCTTGAGCGTTGTCACGTGAGTATAGGTGCATGAAAAATGTGACGCGGGGTGCCGAAGACGCATGACGTCTTTAACTTCTTTATTCGGGGCCGCAAGAGCCGCGCGGGTGGAGGCGACGCGCGTAGGAATGATCCTGGATCAGTCCTTCAACGAAATCTATATTTTCGATGCAAGCACTTTGCGGTTCACTTACGCCAACGCCGGCGCATGCCTCAACTTGCAGTATTCGCTGAAGGAGCTTAAACGGCTCACTGTGGCGGACGTCAAACCCGAATACACGCTGCGGGAGTACGCCACCCTGCTTGAGCCGTTGCGGTCCGGACGTAAAAAGGTGGTGGTTCTGGAAACCCTCCATCAGCGCAAGGACGGCACCCGCTACCCGGTGGAGGTGCGCATACAGCTTTGCCCCACGGAACAGGGTCCATCGTTCATCTGCATCATGAACGATATCGCCGAGCGCAGAGAAATCGAGGAAGCGCTTATCCGTGAGAAGCAACTGGCCGATGTCATCCTGGAAGCGATTGGTGATGCGGTTATCGCGGTTGATACGTGCGGCGAGGTCATCTTTCTCAACCGCATGGCGGCGCGGCTTACCGGCTGGGCCAAAACAGACGCGAAAGGGCTACCGCTCATGACCGTATGCAATATCGTCGATGAAGTGACTGGCAAAGCCGTGGAAATACCGCTGGCTGAAGTTTCGGCAACCCGCGATAAGGCGAGCCTGCCTGATAATTTGGTGTTGATGTCCTTGGTCGGCGCGCAATACGCGATCGATGCAGCGGTCGCACACATCCCCGCTAGAGGCGGTGCAAAGGGTGGCGCGCTGGTGATTTTTCGTGATGTTACGGGGACACGGACACTGGTTCGCGATCTTGTGCATCAGGCCGGCCACGACGCGCTCACCAGTCTGTTGAATCGGCAAGAGTTCGAACGCAAGGCCCGGCACCTGTTGACCAGCGCCAAGGCGACCGGTGAGCAGCACGCACTGTTATTTATCGACCTCGATCACTTCAAGCTTGTGAACGATCGTTGCGGCCACGTGGCTGGCGACGAGTTTTTGCGCCAGATCTCCAGCCTGTTACTGAGCAAGATGAGCAAGCGCGATACCATCGCACGGCTGGGTGGGGACGAGTTTGGCGCGCTATTGGAGCGGTGTTCACCTGCAAAGGCAAAAGCATTCGCCGAGTCGTTGGTAAAAGCAGTCGCGGACTATCGTTTCCGCTCGCCGCGCGGGTTGCTCAGCGTGGGTGCCAGCATCGGTCTGGTGCCGGTCTCGGCGCAAAGCCGTGGGCTTAAGAACCTGCTGTGCGCCGCGGATGCCGCGTGCTATCTGGCCAAGGAAAAGGGTGGCGATCGCGTACAGCTTTTCGTACGCGACGATGTTGACGTGCTGAGCCGCAAGCGCGCGATGGACTGGGTCTCCGACGTTCACAGCGCCATGGATGAGAATCGTTTTTGCCTGTTTTACCAGCGGATAGTGCCACTCCACGCCGCTCACCATATCGGCGGCGAACGCTTTGAAGTGCTGCTGCGTATGCGCGACACGGACGGCGGGATCATAAGCCCGCTGGATTTTATTCTGGCGGCCGAACGCTATAGCGCGATCACGGCCATCGATTGCTGGGTCATCAAAACCGTGTTCGAGCGCTTGCGCGAACAGTACATGGCCACAGACGATCATGGCGCACCGCTACCATTGTGGTCCATCAATGTTTCCGGTGTCAGCATCGGCGACATGCGCTTTCTGGACTTCATCATGGAGCAGTTCGAGCGTTTTGCGATATCGCCGGAGAGCATCTGTTTCGAACTGACGGAAACCGCCGCGGTCACCAATCTGGCCCAGGCCGTGCGCTTTGTAAGTGCCGTCAAGGACAAGGGTTGCGCGTTCGCGCTGGATGATTTCGGCAGCGGTCTTTCCTCCTTCAATTATCTCAAAGGCCTGGCGGTGGACGTGCTCAAGATCGATGGCGCGTTTATCAAGGGCATGGCGGACGATCCGGTGGATTACGCCGTGGTGGAGTCCATTTGCCGCATCGCGAAGGTGATGGGCGCGACCACCGTCGCCGAGTATGTCTGGAATGACCACTTGCTCAATATGGTGCGGGAGGTCGGGGTTCAATACGTGCAAGGTACGGCCATCCACGTGGCGGAGCCGCTGCTGCCGATAAAGGGTGCCGTCTTCCCGGCCATACGACGCAAGGGGCGACCCGCGGGGGCGGATGAAATCAACCTCAGATGGGAGGCGTAACGGTCGCGCATGACGAGCGGAAGGTAACGGCAATGTAGGGTGGGTAAAGCCCGCCGACTCGTTTGGCAAGCATACCCAATTTTGTGGGCGTATCTACCGACCGCGGTGGGTGCGCCGACTCGGAGCGTTGAAGCTCCGCACCGGCGCACGACCGGACAGGGTTCGCCGTCCGAAGGCAAACGGGTAGGCAGGGAAAGCCTGCCCAGGGCTTCCAAGCGTTGTCGGGAACACAACGCGCCGGAAGTCCGCGCCAAGGTTTATAGAATCGCTGAAGTTTCGCCATGGATGGCTACGCGGTGCTTCGATCCGGCGCTACGCGCCTTGATCCACCTTACGCATCCATGCATGTAGGAGCGGTTTCAACCGCGCGCGGTAGTGGACATAACCAGCGCGCATAAATGCGCTCCTACACGTCCACTCTTTTATCTTTCCGAGCAGCACCTCCCACCCCCATAATACCCAGCGGTAATATAACCTGGAGACCCTCGATGCCCCGCACGCAGATTCAAAATCTCGAAATGAACAAGGTATACGACTGGGTCGCGAAACATGCCCTGTTTACGCCGGACAAGATGGCGCTGGTCGAAACCGACGGCGGGCGGCGCTTTACATATCGTGAATTCAACGAATGGGCAAATCGAGCGGCGAATGCCTTTGAAGCGCTGGGCGTGCAACCCGGCGACCGTATCGCGATCATCGCGCCGAGCTCGGTCGAAATCCTGTTTACGCTCATCGCCGCCACCAAACTCGGCGCCATCTTCGTGCCGCTGAACCACAAGCTGCCGCCCGCGGATCTAGTGCCCATCATCGAAGATTGCGCGCCCACGCTGCTTGTTTACGCGGATGAGTTTGCCCAGACGATCACCGCGCTGAGATCAAAATTTAAATTTTCGGTCATCATAAAGCTCTCAGCGCCCCTGGCCGACGATCTCGACTGGGAAAGCTTGTTAATGGAACAATCGTCCACGCGCAGTAAACCCATTCCTGTCGATCAGCACGCGCCGCAGATGTTGCTGTACACCTCCGGCACCACGGGCAAGCCGAAAGGCGTGGTGCTGCCGCACCGCATGCAGTTTTTCAATGCGATCAACTTTGCCACGCGCGACCTGAACGGTAACGACCGAGTGCTGGTGCACACGCCGATGTTCTACACGGGCGGGCTGAACGTCTACACCACACCCGCGATCCTGCTCGGCGCGACGGTGGTCATCATGCGCCAGTGGAATCCGGATGAGGTTTTGAAGATCATCGAGCAGGAAAAGATCACCGCCTTTTTCGCCGTACCCACACAATATCTGATGATGGCGGACTCAAAGCGGTTTGAAACGGCGGACCTGAGCTCGTTACGCTGGATTATCAGCGGCGGCGCGCCCTGCCCGTTGCCGCTGATAAAACGGCTTACCGCGCGCGGGCTGCTTCTCAAACAGGGTTTCGGGCTGACGGAGGTCGGCGTGAACTGCTTCTGTCTGGACGCACACGATGCGGAGCGAAAAATCGGGTCGATAGGTCATCCCAACTTCGCGATGGAGGCCCGCGTCGTCGATGAACAAGGCCGTGACGTCGCGCCGGACGTTGCGGGGGAGCTTATCTTGAGGACACCCAGCATGTGCGACGGCTACTGGAATAATCCGCAGCTGTCAGCGAAGTCGATCCGCGACGGTTGGTTTCACACCGGCGATATCGCGAAATTCGATGAGGAAGGCTACTGTTACGTGGTCGATCGCATGAAGGATATGTATATCAGTGGCGGTGAGAACGTATATCCGGCGGAGGTCGAAGCGGTTTTGATTCGTCTTGCCGAGATTGCCGAGGTCGCTGTCGTGGGCGTGCCCCACGAAAAATGGGGTGAGGTCGGGGCGGCAGCCATCGTTATAAAGGCGGGTCAGCACGTTACGGAAGAGGAAATCCTTGCACATTGCCGCCAGCATCTGGCCAAGTACAAAATACCCCGCAGCATCCATTTCCTGGAGTCACTGCCGCGCACCGTCAGCCAGAAGGTGCAGAAACGTGCGTTGAAAGAGGTCATCCTGGCGCGCATGGAAGAGGCGACCTGACTCGATTCAACGTCGCGCGTGACCGGCGCGCGATCAATATCAATAATGGGTTGCCACGCCACGTCGGTAACGGCTATCTTATCAATCATGTAATTGTTGCGCGATCGCAACCCGCCGTTGCATTTGCGGCTCGCCTACGCTGCCATCTAGAGGGAACTTGCCATGTACAAATCATTCGACCCGTTCGGGATCATCGCCGCATGCGGAAAAGTGCAAGAGGCGTGGTGGGCGCATCCTTTTCTGCTGCAACAGGAGTTGACCCGGCTTGCGGAGCGTTCGGTGGCGGTAGCGAACCGGCAACTGACGACGGGCAGGTCGAATGGCAAAGACCTAGTGTCGGGGGCAGCTTACGACGAGCGCTTCAAACACCCATTGTGGACCAAGAGCCTTTATCTTGGCACGCTCAAGGAAAACTATCTGCTCTACTCGCAATGGATGGAGGAGGCAATCTATAAAGCCCCGAAGTTGACATACAAAACCAGACGCAAGGCAGCCTTCTGGACAAGTGAATTACTCAACGGCATGGCGCCGACCAATTTTTTCTGGACGAACCCCGAAGCCGTCATGCGCGCCATCAACACTGGAGGAAAAAGCTGTGTCGATGGATGGCGCAACTTCCTGAGCGACGCCGCCGCCGGCAAGATCAGCATGGTGGACGAGCGTGCCTTCGAAGTCGGCGTCAATCTCGCGACCTCGCCAGGCGCGGTCGTCTTCCGCAATGAACTGGTCGAGTTAATCCAGTACGCGCCTACCACCGACAGGGTGCAGAGCGTCCCGATCGTGATCGTCGCACCCTGGATCAACAAGTATTACATCCTCGATCTCAACCAGCGTTATAGCCTGGTGCGCCATCTGGTAGGGCAGGGCTTTACGGTGTTCGTGACAAGCTGGAAAAATCCCGGCGCCGACATGCGCGACACAGCCTTCGAGGACTACATGCTCAAAGGCGTGCTGGCGTCGGTTAATGCGGCGCGCGACATCTGCGGCGTCGAGCAGGTGCACCTCACCGGCTACTGTATCGGCGGCACGCTGGTGTCCGCGCTGGCGGCGTGGCTTGAGCGCGATACGGCCCGCAAGAACCAGTCGCCCGTGGCGCATGTGACCATGCTGACGACGCTCGTGGATTTCTCGGAAGCCGGCGAAATGGCCGTGTTTATCGATAAAGACAGCCTGGACGCGCTCGATGATCTGATGGCGCACCATGGCTTTCTCGACGGCAACGACATGGTGATGTCGTTTCGCACCCTGCGGTCCAATGGCCTGATCTGGAATCACTGGGTGCAAAACTATCTGCTGGGTGAAACGCCGGCGGCATTCGACGTGCTCTACTGGAACTCGGATTCCACCCGTATGCCCTACGCCATGCACTCGTTCTATCTGCGCGAGTTTTATCTCAACAATAAACTCGTGCGCCCGGACGGTCTGACCCTTGGCGGGAGACCCATCGATCTGACCCGGATTACGCTGCCTATGTATGTCGTCGGCACCGAGCAGGATCACATCGCGCCCTGGAAAGCCGCCTTCAAGATCTGCGCGCTGGCGAAAGGCCCGGTGCGTTTTGCGCTCGCAACGTCCGGGCACATTATGGGGGTGCTCAGTCCGCCGGTCGATCCGCCCAAGCGGGGCTACTGGATGGGGGACGCCACCGGCGCTACCGATCCGGACGCCTGGCGTGCGAAACTCGATAAAGCATCGAATTCATGGTGGACCGACTGGGTTGCGTGGCTCAAGCCGCAATGCGGTGAGCTGCGCAAGCCGCCGGTTCTTGGCAATCAAAAACATCCACAACTGGCGCCCGCTCCTGGCGAATACGTGATGGAACGCTAGCTGACTCTTCTAGAATCCGGAATGTCACAGCCCACCCTCAATATGCGGCTCACGTCGCAGGACGCGACCTTTCTTTATTTCGAGAAGAAAGAAGCGCCCATGCACATAGGCTGTGTGAGCATCTTTGAAGGCGAGATACCCTTCGATAGATTTGTAGAGAATATCAACTCAAGGATGCACCTGCTTCCGCGATACCAGCAGAAGATCAGGTCGGACCCTTTCAACCTCAGCCATCCCAGTTGGGAGGTAGATCCGGAATTCGATATTCATAATCACGTCTTTCGAGTTCGGCTTGAGGATCCCGGCTCGGATGAAGATTTGCTAAAGCATGCGGGACGCATATTCTCCCCGACGTTGGATCGCAACAAACCGCTCTGGGACATCTCCCTGGTGTATGGGCTGAAAAGCAAGCGCACAGCGATGATCCTGCGTGTACACCATTGCATGGTTGATGGCGTTTCGGGCGTCGATCTGCTCAAGATCATTTTAGACATCTCTCCCCAAGTCCAGCCGCTACCGAAACCCGCAACGGCTCAGTCGTACCCCACCCGCGCCGATGCCACGCGCCGTTTCTTTGACGCGCTGCTCGGCGGCATGCAGGAACGAAGGGATCGCTGGACGGAGTTTCAAACGGGGCTGTTGAATCTCACGAAAGAATTGGCCTCTGACCAGACGCGCGCGGCAATGCCCGATATGGATCAGATTCCCATGCTTGCGTTGCCCGCGCCTACGCTGCCGTTCAATCGCCCGTGCTCGGGCGAGCATATGCTCGCATGGAGCACATTCTCTTTGAAAGAAGCTCGCGCCATTCGCGCAGCCCTGGATGGAACGGTCAATGATGTCGTGCTGACCGTACTTTCGGGCGCTGTTTCCAGCTACGTTGAGATGCACGAGCAACAAACAACCGGGCGTAACTTGCGCGTGATGGTGCCCGTGAGCCTGAGGCGCAAAGACCAGCGCGGCGCGCTCGGCAATCTTTTCTCAATGCTGCTTGTAGAGATTCCACTTGACTTGCGCGAGCCGCGCCAACGTTTCAAGTATATCAACGGCAAGATCGCCGCCATGAATAATGCGCGCGCGGTCGAAGGCATGAGCGTGTTTTCAGCTTTGATAGGAACCCTGCCCGCATCCGTACAGGCTTTAGTCGGGGCGCTGGCTACGACCACCCCTTTTCCCGCATTTAACATGATCGCCACGAATGTTCCGGGGCCGCGGGTCACGCTCTATGCCGTGGGCAAACGCATGACCGCCTGTTACCCGTATCTGCCAGCCGGCTATGCTACCGGTTGCGCGTGCTCTGTTATCAGCTATGGCAACAATCTCTATTTCGGGCTGACCGCCGATACGCAGGCGATGCCCGACGTTGAACGCCTGAAAGCGTTTCTGGACGAGTCTTTTGTCGAGCTGCGCAAAGCCGCTGGTGTGGACAAAATAAAGTCGCGGGTCCCGAAAGCTGCAAGAGGTACTAAGAGCGGTAGCGATTAAGACTCAGCAAAAGATGAGAATACCTTGTCACTGAACGCCTGAAGTTCTCGGACTATGCCCGACGCAAATCGGCACTCCATAATCCCTTGACAGCTGGCGGAGTCATCGTTATGCTGCGACGCAACATAAACGTTCTTGACTGAATTTCAGGTGTTTCGCGCATTTAACAGCAAGTGGCGCGAAGCAGATGTTCGGGATGCTTCTGATATGCACGGAAGCGTACGAACAACCATATGATATGTACGGAAGCATCTGTACAATCATATTTGAAACGCCCAAGGGGCGCCCTATCGTGCGCGGCGAACCGCAACGGCTATCCATAGTCCCAAATGTCATCCTGATCTTTTAAGAACGCCACCCACCCAGGCAGGAGTTCAACTATCATGACTCATCAAAATCCAAACGTACGTAATAAAGTCCATGAAGCGAGCCGTACCACGTTCGACGCGCTGCAAGGCATGGCGGAAAATACCATCAATATCTGGCGGCAAATGGGCGACGTGCAGCGCAAGTCCTATAGCGCCGCGGTCGAGGCGTCACAGGCCCAGTTGGAGCTCATGGGCAAAACGAACGCGCCGCGCAAATACGCCAGCGCTCAGGCAGATCTGGTCGAGGATTATGGCGAGAAATACGTCGCCAACATCAATGAGACAGTGGAAGTTATGTCTCAGGCGTGGCAGGGATATGCCGAGCGGATCGAAGAATTGCGAGCCGCCACCGGCGACATGCAGGACGCGGTCAGCATCGCCGCGCAAGACAATAACAAGCGTCAGTAGCGGCGGCTAAACGGTGCTGTCGTCCACGCCGTCATCCTGAAGCGTATCCAGACGTGGCTCCGCCCCGTTGCGGGGCGGAGCCACGTCTGGAATGTGCCGGCGCCTAACCGCAGAACACGCAGCAAATCGCTGGCTGGAGCGAGCGAGATTTCCGGTTGCGCCCATATGTGCGAAAACGCACGGACAATCATGCTGGAAAACCTTAGATTGCGCCGTTTTAGCTAGCGGCCGTCACGGCTATTCATCTGCTATTCGCGATGAAAGGCTTGCTAACATTCCAGCGGAGCAGTGTTCTAGTTCACGCAAACAACATGAAAGGAGTTTGACATGTATCACCAACAATTAGGCAGGCAGGCGTCCACGCAACTCGCCGGGGCGTTTAAAATAGTCGACTTCGACGATCCAGTGACGATTCGCGCCAGGAAGTACGTTACGGGTACGCACGTGATTCTCCGCGAAATCGAAGTCCAGGCGGGGACTACCCCGCGGCAGGAGGTCTGGATCAGGCACAAAGCCAAGCTCTACCGTTACCGGCGGGCCGACGGCGGCAACGGAGGCTGTCGCGCGGTGCCGGTGCTTTTGACTTACGGTTTCGTCCTTAAGCCCTACGTGTTTGACCTGGCGCGCGGCAACAGCCTGGTGGAAAACCTGGTGGAGGCGGGCTTCGACGTCTACATGCTCGACTTCGGGGTTCCGGGTAAAGAGGACGCGGGATTGGCGGTGGAGGATCTGGTACTCGATTACATGCACGACGCAGTGCAAAAAGTGGTCGAGATCTCGGGCGCCGACGAGGTCAGCCTGCTCGGGCATTCCCAGGGCGGCACCTTATCGGCGATGTACGCGGCCCTGTTCCCGGACGGACCGATAAAGAACCTCGTCCTGCTCGCCGCACCCACGGAATTCGCGCCGCAAGAACCGGGTCCGCTCGGGCTCTGGACGTATACAAGCCGTAATGGCGGCGCGATGTTCGATCCGAAGATAGTGCCGACGTGGTTGGGGAACCTGCCTACGGGGCTGGCGAGCGACGTGCTCGATATGGGCGTCTCCTGGATGGCCAACGGCGCTAGCACGGTTTGCCGGTCCATGAGCTTTGGCGGCTACGACGCGGCGTTGCGGCACATCCGGGAGCAGGCCGAGCGGGACGTCGCCGTGCGTTCATGGCTGGCGGCGTGCAAGTGGGTCGACGATGCCGCGCCATTTCCCGGTGAGACTTTCCGTGCCTGGGTTGGGGACTTATACCAGCAGGACCAGCTCGTCAAGCGCAAGGTAAAGCTGCGCGGACGCACGGTGGACCTCTCCAACATACGGTGTTCCGTGTTCAACATCGCGGGCAAGTGGGACTACGTGGTGCCGCCCTCCCAGACCAAGGCAACCATCGCCCTGGCGCGCAGTTCGGATACAGAGTCGCTTACGCTGGACGCCGGACACATCGGTATGTTCATCGGGCCCGCGGCCGTGAACAAGCTGTGGCCCCGTCTCGGAAACTGGCTCGAGACCCGTTCAGTTAACTAAGACAGGTGACACCAATGTCAGCGGACGCTCCATCCAATCCCATCGCCCCGACTTCGCGGTGGATGGCGGCCGCGCGGGCCCGGGAGAGCGAGCGGGCGAATCGACTGTTCGACGACCCGCTTGCGGCCGCGCTGGCCGGCCCCGAGGGTTTTGCCTGGCTAGACCGCATGAAAGCCGCCGCGGGGTCGGGCGGGCCGGAGTTGTACCCCGTGATTCGCACACGCTTCTTCGACGAGTTCCTGCTGGACACCTGCAAGAACTCGGGAGTGCGTCAGGTGGTTCTCGTGGCGGCGGGCCTGGACACCCGCGCTTTCCGCCTGGCCTGGCCGCCCGGTACCCGATTGTACGAGATGGACCTACCCGAGGTTCTGAATGCCAAGGACGACATAATTAAGGACGCTAAAGTAGAAGCAAGCTGCGAGCGCCACACAATCCGGGCAGATCTAAGGCAGGACACCTGGCCGGCGGCGCTTCTCGCCGCCGGCTACCAGCCGCAGAGTCCGTCGGTCTGGCTGATAGAGGGTCTGCTCTTTTACCTGCCCGAGGTCGCCGTGGATACGCTCCTGGAGAAAGTAAGTGCGCAAACAGTGGCCGGCAGCCTGCTCGGATTGGACGTGATGAACAGAGGTCTGTTCTTTTCTCCGCTGGCGTGGCGGCAGCGAGACGCCCTCACCCGGCAGGGCGCACCGGGACGTTTCGGGACGAATGATCCTGAGATGCTGATGTCCCGCCATGGCTGGGAGGCAGACGTGACGCAGCCCGGGGAGGAGGGTTCGAGCTTCGGGCGTTGGCCTAAACCGATAGTGCCCCGGTGGTTGCCGGGCCTGCCGCGGAGTTTCCTGGTGAAGGCGCGTCGCTTGTAACCAACGCACGAAAGTTTGCCGGGGGCTTGTCAATCTCCCGTATCGCGAAACTATGGGGGGGCAAGGCCTGGACCCTTTAAAAGTATCGATTTAGCTCGCGGGACATAGGGCTTCGCGAGCAAGATGAACCAACGACAGGAGGAACGCATGGCTGATCTTGACCTGCTTAAAGGCGTCGCGGCAAAGACCGTAGACACCCTCCGGCTGAGAACGCATGTCCTGACCGGCGGCGCCGAAGGCGGGGCGCCGATCTTATTTGTACACGGCAACGCCTCCTCCTCGCGCTTCTTCGAGGAAACCCTCGCGGCGCTGCCTGGGGACGGTAGTTACTGGGGACTCGCGCCCGATCTGAGAGGATACGGCGACTCGGAGACGAAGCCGCTGGACGCTACCCGAGGGGTGGCGGACTTCTCCGATGACCTTCACGCGCTGGCGGATGCGCTGGGTCTGGGAGCGCGCAAGCGGCATCTGGTCGGCTGGTCCGTGGGAGGCGCCGTGGCCTTACGCTACACCCAGGATCACCCGCACGAGGTAGCCTCGATAACCCTCATAAACCCGCTGTCTCCTTACGGCTTCGGCGGCACCAAGGACGCCGCCGGCACGCCGTGCTGGCCGGACTACGCAGGCTCCGGCGGCGGCTTGACCACGCCAGACTTCGTACAGCGCCTGCGGGAAGGTGACCGCGGCGACAAGGATCTGATTTCTCCCCGCAACGTAATGAACGCGATCTACTATAAGCCTCCTTTCAGGTCGACCCCAGCGCGCGAGGAGGTTCTCTTGACCGCGCTGCTGTCTACGAAACTGACGGAGGGAAACTACCCGGGGGATGCAACGCCTTCCGAAAATTGGCCACACGTGGCGCCCGGGGTAAAAGGCATAAACAACGCCCTCTCGCCCAAATACTGCAATCTCAAAGCCTTCGCCGCGATAGACCCGAAGCCCCCCGTGCTCTGGATCCGCGGCGCTGACGATGCGTTTGTCTCCGACACGTCGTTACGGGACTTTGGCTACCTGGGACAACTGGGCGTCGTCCCGAATTGGCCGGGCAAGGATATTTATCCCCCGCAGCCGATGGTCTCTCAGATGAGGGCCGTACTGGAGGCGTACGTCAAGAACGGAGGGAATTACCGGGAAGAGGTGATCGAAGACTGTGGTCATACGCCACAGGTCGAGAAGCCCGACGCGTTCCGGCAAGCTCTGTTCGGCTTCATCGAGGAGTATTCCTGACCATCCCCAGCACGAACAGCGAATTCTAAACCGATGGGAAGTCTCTCGACCTCAACATCGCCCGATAAATGAGCTTGCGGCGGTGTAAATATTACAAGAAGGACACCGTCGTTGAATTTACTGCATTACCGTGCTGGGGCGACCTGTGCGTCGCTACCATATCTCAGGACATTGCGAGAAGGGCAATTATCTCGCGGCACCTGTGCCCACGCCGTGCGACAAGATAGTCTGGATAGCCTTTTCGAGTATTTTGATCAACGATTTCGCGTAACAACTCCGCTGATCTCTGAGCTTGCAACAAACTAGAAGCGCGCTCACAAGGTGTGCCCATCTATCGACCGAGGAACGCCGTGGCATGAAACGTGATACGTAACACTACCGCTCGAGGATTTAGACGGGCGCGGTAATTTGTTAATCAAATACTACTTTCATAAGGGGGGTAATTAGTCATGAGCGATGACGGCTCACAATTCGTAAAGCAGGCTCAAGAGGCAAATCGTTCCATGGGAGACGCGATGCGCGGACTGGCTGGCACTCAATTCAAAATCATGCAGCAGTTGGCCGGGGTTCAACGCGAGCAGTTCAAGCAAGCGGTGGAGACGGCTCGTAATCAGATGCAGCTTATCGGTCAGAAAAGAGAGCCTAACGAGCTCGCGTCTGCTCAGGCTGAGATGGTAAGGGAGTATGGTCAACAATACGTGGATAGTGTGAACAAGGCAGTGGGTATCGTATCTCAGGCCTTGGAAGAGTACGGCGAGCAATTACAGAAGGGCAAGAATGCCGCTACAGACGACCAGCAGGCAGCCGATACTGCTACACGAGGTAGCAAGGAAGCCGCCGATAGCCCCAAGTCGTCCGGCAAGTCTTCCGCCGCCGATAGCACCAAGTCGTCCGGCAAGTCTTCCTCTAAGTAGCCTTCTGAAAGTGAACTCATGGAGAGCGGATAAGGGGGCTGGCCGCGGAGAGTGAACTCAAGATTAAAGGGACCATGGCCCCGCTTCGGCGGAGCTACTTTATCGAGCATGGGGTGGGGATACGTAATCAATCATCACAGGAAACGATATGTCGACTATATTCACGTTGTGGGTTATCGCTATAACTGGGTCTGTCGGATGGCTACTTGTTGGCCGACCCACACGCTCAACTGGGGCAGTAAACATAACGCTTGCGGCCATAATCGTGATATTACTGCTATTGTGGTTGGTGTTTCACTATTCTGGTGTTTCACTTTCATAGCACTTCCTTTTGTACGGACCCTCTAACCGCGGCCGGAGCGTACTATGAAGCGCTCCGACCGCGACACTCCCATGTGGTTTTAGAGTTCTGTCAATTACTGTACGGGGACGGATAATAAAAGACTGGACTACTACGACTGCACGTTGCCCATCATTGAACTCATATCAGCGCTAAGGATAATACGACTTCCAACCCGCGCTGCGTGCCGCGGAAGGTCTTCTGGTAAACGCCGCGAGCGAGGCGGGCGGGCCATGTGGCTCCGTCCCCCTCATACCCTCCGCTTCATGACCTATTTCTCCTTGACGTAAGTGCCCGGCGCGTCCTCCAGGGACGGGTATTTTTTGCTGCCCACGCTCGGCGGCTTAACCTTCTTGCCGGAGCGCGTCTCGAGCCACTTTTCCCAGTCCGCCCACCAGGAGCCCTCGTGCTCGGTGGCGTGCTCGCGCCACTCATCCGCGGTCGCGGCGGAGCCGGCGTCGCCGCCCTCGTTGACCCAGTATTTGCCTTTGGCCTTGGCGGGGGGATTGATCATGCCGGCGATGTGGCCACTTGTAGCCAGCGCGAACCTGACCTTGCCACCCACGAGCTGGCCGATCTTCCAGGCTGATTTCCACGGCACGATGTGGTCCGTCTCGGCGCCCACGGCGTAGATCTCGCCACCGATTTTGCCGAGGTCCATCGAACGTCCCTTGATCTTCACCTTGCCGGGCTTGATTAGGTTGTTGTCAAGATAGGTGTTCCTGATGTAGAAGCTGTGGGCGTTGCGGGCCATGCGCGTGCCATCGGCGTTCCAGTAGAGCATGTCGAAGGCAGGCGGTTTTTGTCCCAAAAGGTAGTTGTTGACTACGTTTGCCCAGATCAGGTCGTTGGAGCGCAACAGATTGAACATGTTCGCCTGCGTGTGCTGATCCAGATAACCCCGCTCCAGCATCTGCTTCTCCATGACGTCAAACTGAGGTTCGTCCATAAAGATCTCGGTGTCTCCGACTTCGCTGAAGTCCTGCATTGAGACCATGAATGTGCTGGCGCCGATGGCCTGTCCCTGCTCGTCGTTACCGGCAGCGAGCCAGGCCAGCACGGCCGCGAGCAGCGTCCCGCCAATGCAGTAACCGACCGGGTTGACCTTATCGCTGCCCGTGATGTCGCGTATCACATCGATCGCCGCGAGAGGCCCCATCGTCATGTAATCGTCGAAGCCGGTGTCTTCCATGGCAGCATCGGGGTTCTTCCAGGAGACGATAAACACCGTAAAGCCCTGTTCCACCATGTAGTTGACCATACTGTTTCTGGGCGACAGATCGAGGATGTAGTACCTGTTGATCCACGGCGACATGAACAATAGCGGCACCTCGTAAACCTGCTTGGTCCGCGGGGCGTACTGGATGAGCTCGATGATCTTGTTGCGATACACAACCTTGCCTGGCGTCATCGCGATGTTCTTCCCAAGCTCGAAGGCGCTGGCGTCGACCATGCTCAGACGCCCCTCCTCCACGTCTGCGATTAGATTGCGCGCGCCATCGACGACGCTCATCCCTCCCGTTTCCATGATGCGCCTGACGGCGGCGGGATTGGTGAGCAGAAAATTGGCCGGAGCCATAGCGTCTACGAACTGCCTGAGGTGAAACTTGAGGCGTGCCTGTTCCTCCTCAGTGCCTTGCCCGTCGATCTCGTCGGTCTCCCTGAGGAGGTATTCCGAAGCCAACAGGTACGTCTGCTTGAGAGTTAGATAGTAGGGGTTGGACTCCCACGCCGGGTCGGCAAAGCGCTTGTCGGGCTTTACCGCGTCGGCAACGCGCTTATTGGACTTACCCTTCTCCTCTACCTCCTGTTGAGGCAGGCCCCAAAAGCGGGCCGCGACGTCGCTCCACACCTTGGTGGTCGTATCAAAGAGGCGGCGATTGTAGTCCGTGGCCAACTGCATCATCCGCACGGGATCGGACATCTCGCGCATCCACAAGGTCTGCAGCGACTTGGAAATCTCCATCCAGTTGAGCGGTATTATATTGCGTATAGGGTTGGCGTCCGCGAGCTTCATCATGGCCGACATCAACGGGTCGCTGCCGGTTGCCCCTCCAGACATCGCCCCCGCGGCCTCGCCGCTGGAGCCTGCGCTGGGCGACATGGCGCCCATGCTGGTTTTCAGCCACTCGGACCATACCTCAAACGGTGCGCCCGCACCTGAAACGCCTGTATCTGTATTGTCCTTAGGGTCAGTCATAATTCTTTCTTCCGCCATTGTCATTAGTCAGCAAAGGGTCATTTGTCAGCCGGGGCGTGTGTGCCAAGCCTCTAGTGTATAAATTGGTCTGATAGTTCTGTTCGAACCTCGCCGCGCGCCTTGACAGCTAATGAAGCTCATAGAGCCTATTTGACATATCTTTTTAATTGCGCGAAGTCCGGTGGCAGTGATCACCGTTTTAAAGGAAACACCTTGGCAGAGGGCGTGCAGTTTCGGATGGGCCAAGACAGAGCATACTAAGACGGTTAATGTAATCATGCAATGAAATCCCCTGCTTTTTCTGGTGAATCCAGCCCCACGCCGCAACGTGGAAGGGCCCACAACTCCCGCGTTTATCCTGAACATGAGTTCGTCACCCGATAGACATGCTGGTGACGTTGCCAATCTTGCGCTTTGGGCGGCTCTCAGCGAACGAACGGGAAGGACTCTTACGCCGTGATAAAGGGAGTCGATGCAGGGGACAAGATCTCTCCCCGACCATGCTCTGAGCAGCGTCGAAGGGGTCGAGATGGCAAGCGGTCGGTCGAGACAACCTCTCCGTCGAGCTGAGTAATCGCCTTTAGTCCGAGGCTCTCCTGTCCTCCCCGAGCAGGCGATCGCTCTGATTCTTGATCACCTGATAACATTCGCAGACCCGCGCCTCCAGTCCTGCCCGGTCGATTATAACGATGCGCCCGCGCCGGTAGTTTATCAGCCCCCCCTTTCTGCAGGCGTCCGGCGGCCAGGGTCACGCCTTCCCGACGCACGCCCAGCATGTTGGCGATCAACTCATGCGTCATGATCAGTTCATCGGTTTGCAGCCGGTCATGGCTTAACAGCAGCCAGCGGCAGAGCTGCTGATCCAGCGAGTGCAGCCGGTTGCATACTGCGGTCTGCGACATCTGCGTGATCAGCGACATGGTGTAGCGCAACAGCGCCCGATGGGAGCTGTTGCCCAGAGCGAATTCGGCCTGCATGGTTATGGCCTTCATCCGCAGCGCCTCACCGCCGCTCTGAATCACCGCGCGGCTGGGCATGCTGCCGCCGCCCATGAAGAGAGATACGCCCACCACCCCTTCGTAACCTGTGACCGCCATTTCAGCGGACTGCCCGTTTTCCATCACGTAGAGCAACGAAACGATCGCGGTCGTGGGGAAATAAACGAAATCCTGCTGGCTGCCGGATTCATATAGCACCTCGCCAAGTGGGAGCGAGACCTCCTCCAGGTCAGGAAGGATGCGCTGGTATGAATCTTCAGTGAGCGTGGCAAGTAGCGTGTTTCTGGATAAGGTCGCAAGCTGAGTGTTTGTCATGCGTACCTCGCGGAGGACTGTCGCGGCAGATGCGCGCATTTTAGTGTGGCTCGTATGTGTGATGCAACACATGAGCTCAGTCTAATATGGCTCATACGTGCGATACATAAGTTAGATCAAACGCTTATGCGTGCAAGCGTACATACAATCGATGCGGGTAGCGGTAATTTGCGCACCACAACAAAGACTCTCCAATTTTTTAAACGACGTAACATGGAGCAAAGCCATGATTAATGGACGTAACGGATTCTTAATAGCTATGGCACTCGCGCTGAGAAGTGGCAGTGCTGTCTGTGCAGCTGACATGGGCAGCTCGGCCACAGGCGGCAACACGAGCCTGTAGATTGGAGATATGACGGATTTCGGGCCGGAAGAGGGCACGAAGAAGAAGCAGTCGCGAGCGAGCAAGGATGCAAGCCGAAAAGGTGAGTACTACGGGCTGAAAGTATATGGTGACCGACTCGGCGCGCCCTCAGGCTCAACCGCATCGCTGAGCGACCGTTCGCCGGAAGTATTCACTGGCTCCAAAAAAGGTGACATACAAGACGGCAGTTAAGCGAGGACGTCATCATCCAGCCGCCACATAGAGGTCGGCGTGCGGGGCTCAATTATTAAAGTGGAGTAGATAATGCAGGCACTTATGGTTGACTTATCGCAGGGGATGGCCGCCGCGCGATGCCGCCACTTGCCCCCGGTCGCCGCCGTCGCGCTGCATCAGCGTGCTGACGGGTTCGTCGCTGCCCGCGATCGCGGCGCGGATCAAAGGCGTAGTGCGGGCTTGCTTGTGCAGGGCGATCAACATAATGGCGGTTTTCAAGGACCACGGGTCTTTAAGTCCGCCATCAGGCCGCCGTGAACCTCACGCGCCGAGAACAGCCGAAGATGACGTAAAGAGATACGATCGACCGGGACGGGACAGCTAACGAACGGATTAAACTTGACGAGGAACCTTTTCGCGGTGAGAGCGGGATTGACTCGGGAGTAACAAGATCTCCCCCTTCGGTCGAGATAACAACTGACTTAATCAGATGCTCCTTAATACTTCCCAAGCAGGCGATCGTGCTCACTCTTGATCACTTGGTAACATTCGCAGACCCTCGCCTCCAGCCCCGGCCGATCGGTGATCGTTATGCGCCCGCGCGAGTAGCGGATCAATCCCGCCTTTTGCAGACGTTTGGCGGCCACGGAAACGCCTTCGCGACGCACCGCCAGCATGTTGGCGATCAACTCATGCGTCATGACGATTGTATCGGTTTGCAGCCGGTCATGGCTTAGCAGCAACCAGCGGCAGAGCTGATGATCCAGGGAATGCAGACGGTTACAAATGGCGGTTAGCGACATCTGCGTGATCAGCGCGTGGGTGTAACGCAACAGCGCCTGGTGAAAGCTGCCGCCTCGCTCGAATTCGGCGATCATGGTCGTGGCCTGCATCCGCAGCGCGTGACCTTGGCTCTGTATCACGGCGCGGCTGGGCATGCTACCGCCGCCCAGGAACAGCGCGACACCCACCACCCCTTCGTAACCCGTTACCGCCATCTCGGCGGTCTGACCGCTCGATGTCACGTATAGCAAGGAGACAATCGCGGTTGTCGGAAAGAAAATGAAGTTCTGCAGTGCGCCGGACTCATACAAGACCTCACCAAGTGGCAGCGACACAAGCTCCAGGTCCGGCAGCACGCGCTCGCATGCATCCTCGGCCAGGGAGGCAAGCAGTATGTTCTTGCGCATCAGCGAAAGCAGCTTGTGCGTCATGGATATCTCTGTAAGCGGGCAAGGTGTTCGATTCTAGTTCGGTGAGCATATGCGGTTCAAATCTGATAGGCGCGTAAGTAATTTCATTTTATGTGCGATTGCGTACAGACGGTCAATGTCGTCAACCGTAGTTTGTGCGCAGCAACAGCAAACACGCCGTGTTCAAGCGTTATGGCAGATACACCTTGGCGGCCGCCAGACGCGAGGGCGTTACGTACTTCGTATCCCCCAGTAATTAGTCAAGGAATAAAAACATGCAAGCAATAATGGATGCCCTGTCGCAGGGCATGGCCACCTTTTTCAGCTTTATACCGTAGCTCATCGGAACCCCTCGTAATTCTGATCATCGGCAAGTTGCAGCAGGCGATCACCACGCGCGTCCTGATCAGCATGGGCTTCGGGGGCTGGAAGGAGAAAGGGGGCGTTTACGGCCTTATTGTGGGCTTGGTGCTGTCGCTGACGGCTTGCGGGTCGCTTGACGAAGCTCGCGTCGAACAGACAATGCTGCACCTTCTGCCCAGCCTCGTCGGCCCGGGCGATTATAGCGTCGATGCAAATGTCGTGGAGAAATTTACCGGCGACATCGTGAACATCGAGCAGGCGCACGTGGTTGGGAAGCGGGTTGCACGGCCCGGGTCTCCAGTGCTCGATCGAGTCGAAGTCGATCTCGAGGGCGTGCGTGTTAACCAGCAAGACGAAACGCTTGAGGAATTGAAGGCCGCCGACGCCTGGGTGTGGGTGAAGGCGTCCGACATCGCAGCGTTTCTAGAGCGGCAACCGAATTTAAAAACGGTCTCCATGAGTTTCAACGCACCCGACCACGTCTCGCTCAGCGCGCGGCCGGTGATCCCCGGCCTCGGCCTGCCGCCGGCTGCGCTTATGAAAGTGCGCGGGCGGCTGGTTCCGCGCGGCTCGGAATTATGGATACAGGTCGTCGACATGCGCATGCGCGGGTTCGTCGGCGGCGGTCTCGCTAATGGCCTCTTCGAACAGGCGATCAACCCGCTGGTCGATCTATCCGCGCTGCCCGCGTCTTCCCGGCTAACCGCCGTGCAAATCAAAGGCAACACCTTAGACCGTGAGCGCGAGCGGCGAGGACGAAGCAGGCAGAACCATTAACTCCGGAGTACCGATTGAAGATGCAAGATCAGCCGAAAGATAAAGGTTCCAGTGCGAAGCATCTGTACACGCGCAATCTGTCCGGACATACAACGGATCGGGACATGTCGATCGAGTCGGCCTCAAGTGAGCAAGTCATTCCTGTCATCAGCGAAAAGCTCAAGGTACACAAACGCAACGTCGAGACCGGGAAAGGCGTGCGCGTCCGGAAAACCCTTTCCGAACGAGAACAAATTGTCGACCAACCCCTGGTCAGGGAAGAAGTAACGGTCGAGCGCGTGGAGATCAACGAGGTTATCGAAGATTCCGAGATTCCAACGACGCGTTACGAGGGAGAAACAACGATCGTGCCGCTCCTGGAAGAGATCCTGATCATCGAGAAGTGCACGGTTTTAAAGGGAGAGGTACGCATCACGCGGCATCGCCGCGAGGTTCGCGAACCTCAAAAGGTCGTTCTGCAGACGGACGAAGTGTCCGTTGAACGCTTCGATGAATCGGTCGATGCCCCTGTCGGCAACACAGGCGAGCGCGACTAACTCCCCCCACTTGCCGACAATCCTGTCGGGAAGATTAACCAACAGGTAAATATCATGACACAGGCATTAGTAGCTGTATTTGACAAACAGACCGAAGCCCAGCATGCGTTCGATGCGCTGATGAGCGAGGGATTCTCGGACGACCAAGTGCATCTGGCTTCCGCCGATAGCATTGAGGCGACCTCATCGAAGGACGATGGCAATGGTCATAACGATTCGTTTGGCCATAAGGTTGCCAGCTTTTTCGGCTTCGGCAAGGATGAGGACACCGACACCTATTCGGAAGCCGTGCGGCGCGGAAACTGCGTCTTGAGCGTCGATGTCGCCAACGACGATGAAGCCAAACGCGCCGAAGACATCATCGAGCAGCACGATCCCATCGATATCGATGAGCGCAGTGCGCAGTGGCGCGAGAGCGGCCGGCAGGGATCGCAATCGGATAGCCAGTCCATGGGCGGGCAAACCAACGGCGAGGAGATCATTCCCATCATCGAGGAAGAGCTTCAGGTCGGCAAGCGCGAAACTCAGCGCAGCGGCGGGCGTGTGAGATCGCATAACTACGAAAAGCCGGTCGAAGCAAATGTGAACCTGCGCGAGCAGCACACGACCGTATCAAGCCGCGCCGTGAATCGGTCGGCGATCGAAGCCGAACAAGCGTACGGTGAGGTTGACATGGAGTATCGCGACACCGCCGAAGAAGCGGTCGTAGCCAAGGAAGCGCGCGTAGTCGAGGAAGTCGTGGTCGGGAAGAAATCCTCCGACCGCGACGAGACGATCAAGGACAGCGTGCGTCGCACCGAGGTCGAGGTCGAGAAAGATGGTAAGCGGATGGCCTCCGGCGACAAGCGCAAGACTGGCTAATCCAGTTATCCAGTAGTCCAGTAATATTGGCGTCAAGTGCTCGATAGAGTGTAAAGTGCGACCCGCTCTGTCGCGGTTCTTGGCGCCTTCTTGCGCGCGCTTAAAAAACCGCTTTTTAGCTGGCTTTCGCAAAGTCAGTGTTACAATTCGTTCATAGCTACAACTCAGACTGGAGGTAGTCATCATGGCAAATCATACAAGTGTCGCATCGGACGAGCATTTTGGCGGTATAACACGAGTTTCATGGGGCGCGATCATTGCCGGAACAGTGGTGGCGATGGTCGTACAGATTGCACTAGCCCTTCTGGGTGTTGGAATTGGCATGGGTGTGATGGCCCCCAATGCGGACGCCATGACCGGACTCGGCATCGGTGCGGGTATCTGGCTCATTGTCAGCACGCTCGTATCGCTTTACATCGGCGGCTTCGTCGCGGCGCGTCTGGCAGGGTTGCCAGGCAAACCCGATGGTCTCTTGAACGGCGTTGTCGTCTGGGCACTCGCCACCTTGCTCTCGATTTATCTGGCCACCTCAGCAGCCGGCACCGCGGTCAGCGGTATCTCGGGCATCCTCGGTCAAGGGATGCAAATGGCCGGGCAAAGTGTTGCCGCAGTTGCGCCGGAGGCGGCCGAAGCGGTTAAAGGGAACCCTAAGCAATCCAAGCAGGCCGCCAGCGAGGCGGTCGACGCGGCGAAGCAGCAGTACAATCAGGTGCGTAAAGAGGCGACGCAAGCTCTGGCCGGCGCCAAGCAGGAAGCCGCGCAGACGGTTAGACAAGCCGCCCCCATGGCCTCGGGCGCGGCGCTGGCAGGCTTTGTAGCACTGCTGCTCGGCGCGATCGCGGGCGCGTTAGGCGGTGCGAGCGGTGCGCCCAAGACTCCGGTAGTATCCAGATCTCGATGAGAATCGACGCTCGACCTACTGTTTCGGGTAAGTTCAGCGCCGCGCCCTGCCGCGGCGTAAAGTCTACAATTGGAGAAAAGATATGGGTTTTTTGACCTGGATCATTCTAGGCGCTATCGCCGGCGCACTCGCTAAACTGATCATGCCGGGCGATGATCCCGGCGGCATTATCGTCACCATTCTGCTCGGCATCGCGGGCGCGCTGGTCGGCGGCTTCATCGCCTCGGCGCTCGGCTTCGGCGCGGTGGGCGGTCTCAGCATTGGCAGCATCATCATCGCCATTCTCGGCGCTATCCTGCTGCTGGCGATTTACCGGTTAGTCATGGGCAAGAGAGGGAAAACGTCCTGATCTCTAGATAACAGATGGGCGCATGTCGGCCCGGAAGTGCGAGCTACTGGGGGTGACGGTGCCCTGAGCGCCGGTTTCCGGTAGCCATTAGGCACGCAAGGAGCACGGTGTGCGCGTTAACAGTTAGTCTGATTTTTACCTGGCTCGCCTGGGCGCGATTTGCGTCCAGGCAGAGTCCGGTCCTTACGTACAAATCTTCGGGGGGCCTGATTTACTGTCCCATTACGACATCGAGTACGGCGACTCCGCCCGATCAATCTTGCCTGCCAGACCGGCTATAACGTCGGCAGCGCCATTCATCAGCATCATGTTCCGCTTCCGCGGTCGCGCCCAAGTATCTGATGTGGCGATCTTGCCGCGATTCTATGTGCGACAGCGTACGGACCGCAGGACGTACCAGGGTCCATCATGCAATGGCAATCTTCTTTTTGAGCACATGAGCGTAAAGGGAAATTAACGCTACGTTGACCAACAATCGATCGATTCGTTGGGTCCGCATTGGGGCGATGACGCCCACTTTAATAAGGAGCATGCATTATGGACAGACTCGGTATTGTATTGCTGAGCGCGATGTTGTTGCCCGCGTGCGCCAGCCAGATTCCGGAACAAACCCGTAGCGCATCATCGCGCAACACTCCGACGGAGACGAACGCGCACCCCGGGACGCAGCGTTTCAATGGCGAACCGTGCGTTGGGGCGGTACCATCGCCGCGGTCGAAAAACGCGAATCGCAGACCTGGATCGAAGTAGACCGCTGCCACTTGAGCAACGACGGCATGCCCGGCAAGAGCCACCGCGAAGGCCAGTTTCTCGCGCGCCTGGAAGGAAACGTCGATCCCGCAATCTATACCAGGGGCAGGCATCTCACCGTGGTCGGCGACCTTGAGAACGAAAACTCCGGCGCGATCGATGGATACGCCTATCAGCAACCTGTGGTGAACGTCGAGATGCATCACCTGTGGGCCTCGCTACCGAAAGGTCGTACTGGCACTGGTGCAGAGTACGGTGCGTATCCACGGATGCCGTATCCCTATGGCCCTATGGTTCTCGGCCTCTTCTACTGATTTCTCTTACTGGCGGTGCTACTACCAAGGCATGGAGGCTGGAACCATGCGCATTATAAAATTATTGGGTACGATGTTGGCGCTGATGCTGAGTACGGCGTGCGCCAGCGGTCCCGCGACATCTCCACCGCCGGCGTCAATGAGACGGCGATACCGGGAAGGGATCGGCGTCCTCGTCTAGAATATCTCCGCTTCGCATAAGCCGTGCGCACCATCTTCTAGAACGGCAAAATTCTTGCATAAATTCAAAGCTAACCAATAAGCCAAGCTCTGCACAGGTCGCCATTGCGAAAATGGCGTGATGTGGCAAGTTAGCGTACCTGGTCTACGCGTATCCTGAGATTGCGTCTGTGCTCGCAATGACGGTTACTGGGACTTACTTGTGGCGGACGCGACAAATTTGGGCTGACCGCGGCGCGCGACGACGATGAAGCATTAAGAATGAAATCCGGCCGATCGATGCTTGCGGCGGTGACCCGTACCGTACAGGAGTTCCTCAACGACCAGCCGTTGGACATGGCGGGCGCGCTGTCCTATTACACTTTGCTATCGATCGCGCCGCTGCTGCTGGTCGTACTAGCCACTGCCGGAATGTTTCTCGACGGCGATGTGGTGCGCGCGGAAATCTTCAATCAGATACGCTCCCTGCTCGGCATTGAGGGCGCGAACCTTATCGACACGATAATCACAAAAGCCGATCGTCCCACACACGGGGTGATCGCGATGATTTCGGGTCTGGTCATTACCGTGCTCGGCGCGACCACCGTGTTCGCGCAGTTGCAGGGCGCGCTCAACCGCATCTGGCACGTGCAGGCCGCGCCGGACAGCAACGTGGTGTGGGGTTTTATCCGCCACCGGGTGCTGTCGCTGGGCCTGGTGTTGACCATTGCGCTGTTGCTGTTGATGTCGCTGGTAATAAGCGCCGTGCTGGCGGGAATGGAAGGTCGTCTGAACGCGTACGTCCCTGGTGCGGCAATCTTGTGGAGAATCCTGAACGTAGTCGTCTCGCTGGGCCTCATCACGGTGTTGATCGCGATGATCTTCAAGTTCCTGCCGGATGCGAAGATCGAGTGGCGCGATACCTGGCTCGGCGCGTTCATCACCAGCCTCTTATTCACCGTCGGCAAGTTTCTGATCGGCCTGTATCTGGGGCAAGCCAGCGTCGGGTCGACATACGGCGCCGCGGGCTCGGTGGTGGTGCTGATGGTATGGATTTACTACGCATCGTTGATTCTGTTTTTTGGCGCCAAGATCACTGAGGTCATCGCGCGCAGCCGTGGCGCGCACATACAGCCCAGCGCGCACGCGCAACCGTCCGATTAAATGGCTACGGCGACAAGCATTCTCACCAGGACGCTGAAGTGGGGCTCGATCACGCTGGCCACCCTCTTGCTGGCGCTGGTGCTGCTGGTAATCTTCCTCGACTGGAACTGGGTAAAGCCCTATATCGAGCGCGCGGTTAGCGAGCAGACCGGCCGGGAGTTCGCGATCGACGGCGACCTCGACGTCGATTTATGGTCCTGGCAACCGAGTCTGCGTGCGGAGCGAATCCGCTTCGAGAACGCCGCCTGGGGTAACAAGCCGCAGATGGTGCAAGTCGGTGCATTCCGGACGAGCGTTGATCTGTGGCGGCTCGTCAAAGGGCGTGTGGTCATTCCGGAGTTGATTATCGACTGGCCCGTCGTGCGTCTAGCGAAGTCGCGCCGGGGAACGCCGAACTGGGAGTTGAATCCCGGCGCAAAGCCGAGTGCGCCCGCGAAGCAGCCGCAGGAATCGCCGAGGCTTAAGCAAACTACCGAACTTCCAGTAATAGGGCGGTTGGTAGTAACCGACGGTCTCGTGACTTACCGCGATCCCGCGACTAAAGCCAACACGCGCTTCACACTCGCGAACGTGAACGGCTCTACGGGTGGGCAGGTAACGCTCGATGGCAACGGACGATTGGACAAGCAGGCGTGGCGCCTGTACGCGCGTGCGGGCGCGTTTGAAAAACTTGCGTCCGCGCAGGCGCCGTATCCAATAGATCTCGGACTGGACGTAGGCGATGCACGCACCAAAGTAAAGGGTTCGATCGTCAAGCCGATGGAACTGGGCGGCGCGAAGGTGGATGTTTCACTACAAGGCCCCGGTCTGGCCATGTTTGCGCCATTCTTCGGCAACGCGGCGCCTGAGCTGCCAGCCTATGATGTTCAAGGTCGGGTGGTCAGCGCGAACGGAACGTGGCGTTTGCGGGACTTCAAGGCGACGGTCGGCAACAGCGACTTAAGCGGTAAAGCTGCCTTTCGCACCGGCGGCGAGCGCCCGCTGGTGACGGCTGATCTGGTAACCCGCCGTTTCGATTACGGTGACTTCGCGGGTCTTGCGCCGCCATCGAAGCCGGAGAAAAAACAAAAACCCACGCCGCTGGATTTGAGCGCACTGCGCGACCTCGACGCCATTATCAAACTCCGCGGCGACGAGATCGTGTCGCCTGCGGTTGCATTAAAAGATGTCCGCGCCGACGTGCGGCTTCAGGACGGCCGCCTGCGCGTTGAGCCGATCGCCGTTGGGATCGGCGGCGGACGCATACGCACTCAAGCGACACTGGATGCCCGCGCGCAGCCGTTCGAGGCCAATATTCGGACCGACATTCTGCGAGTCGATCTCGCTACGTTGCGCGAGATGGCGAATGCAGGTGAAGCGCTTGAAGGAATGGTCGACGGGCGCTTCGCAATTTCGATGACCGGCGCGTCCAGGGCGCAGATGAAGCAAAACGCCGGTACCGGCGCGCTTGTTGCCGTCGACAAGCTGACCGTCGATGACAGCCAGTTGGCGTACGACGCGCCCGACAGCGATACGGCTCTGCGTATTACCGCCGATACCACCGGGAGCGACGGTCACCGTCAGATTGAGATCAAGGGCAACGGTCAGTATCAAGGCGAACCCTTCAAGCTCGACTTCCACGCCGACCCCCTGCTGGCGCTGGCCGATACGCAAACCGAGAAGCCGTACGCCATCGATTTCAAAGCCAGCGGCGCGAACACAAAGCTAACGGCCACGGGCACGCTCAGACAGCCGCTGGCACTGAAAGCCGTCGATATCAAGCTATCCGCGCAAGGCGACGGCACGGACCGGCTGGCGGCAGCACTTGGCAAGCCGTTGCCGGACTTGCCGTCTTACAAGGTGGGCGGGCGCGTGTCGCGTGAGGGGGCGCGCTGGCTCATCGATGACTTCGACGGCCGGGTCGGGATGAGCGATTTGCAGGGCGACATCGCGCTCGATACGGGCGGCGAAAAACCTTTCATCAGGGCCGATTTCGTTTCTCGCAAGCTGGATTACGCCGATTTTACTACCATGTTCGGCGCCGAGTCCGAGGACCAGAAGACGGCGCCTGACACCGAAGAACCGAAACCCGCGTCGGAACGGCCCGCGGAGCCGCCCTTCGATCTCGCGCCGCTACAACGATTCAATGCGGACTTGAGTTTTAAGGGCAAGGAAATCATCGCGCCGAATCTGCAGCTACAAGACATCGCCATCGACATCGCGGTGCGCGACGGGCGGCTTGAGGTCGAGCCATTCGCGTTAGGCATCGGCGGCGGCACGATCAAGGGCGCGCTCAACGTTGACAGCGCCACCCCCATACATGGCGAATTGACCACGACCATCGATCAGGTTGATGTGCAAAAGATCGCGGAGGCGCTCGATCTCAAGTCCACTTTTGGTGTGCTCGACGGTCATACCGAAATCGCGATCGTCGGCAGCACCGAGGCGCAAATCGCGGAAGCCGCCGAGCAGACGGCGCTCACGTTCATTCACAGTCTGGTGATCGAGGATACGCGCTTTGGCTATGCCGATCCGGGCAATGACATGGACATCGAGTTGGCAATGCGTACCACCGAGACCTCCAACGGCGCCGAACCGATCGTGATAGACGGCCGCGGCCGCTATCAGGGCGAAGCGTTCAGTCTGAACGTCGGCGCGGGCTCGCTGCTCCGACTGCTGGAAGAGATCCGGCCCTATCCGGTAGAGGCGCGGGCCGAGGTCGCGCAGACTGTAGCCAGGCTGAAAGGCGACGTGACGCGACCGCTGGACATGAAGGGCCTGGACTTGAACCTGTCGACCAAAGGCCCTAATCCGAGCCGGCTGGAGAAGCTCGCCGGGCTGCCATTGCCCGATCTGCCGCCCTATGAAATCAAGGGTGAGCTATTCCGGGACGAGGGCGCGTGGCGCGTCCAGGGTTTCAAGGGCACGGTCGGTGACAGCGATCTGGCCGGCGACATCGAAGTGCAAACGTTACGCGATCCGCGGCCGCTGATTGTGGCGGATCTCGTTTCGCGCCGACTCGATCTCGACGACCTGGGCGGATTGATCGGCGCCGCACCCGACACGGGCAAGGGCGAGGCCGAATCCGGCAAGCAGGAGGTCGAGGCCAACATCGAGAGCAAAAGCAAAACGGTGCTGCCGCGCGACCCGATCGATCTGAGCGCCTTGAGCGCCATCGACGCCGACGTGACCTTCAATGGCAAACGTGTGGAAACCGGGTTACCGATCGATGATCTTCGCATCCAGGCAAAACTGGATGACGGCAGGTTGGCGCTGCTGCCGCTGGACTTCGGCGTCGGCGGCGGCACGGTCAAATCCCGTCTGCGACTGGACGGCAGCGCGCGCCCCGTGGAAGCCGCGATGAAGACTGAAATCAGCCGCGTGAATCTGAAGGAACTCCTGCACGGCTCCGGGTTTGCGCAAAAGAGCGTCGGCAGCATCGGCGGGCGCGCTGACCTTCGAGCGGCTGGCGACTCGATCGCGGATCTGATGGCGACGCTCGACGGTCAGCTCTCACTGATTATGAGCGGCGGGCAATTCGATTCTCTGCTGGTCGAACTCGGCGGGCTGGACGCGGCACAGGCGATAGGCGATCTGCTGGGCGACGTGGAGGCCGTGCCGATCCGATGCGCCTTTACCGATCTTCAGGCGCGTGACGGGCAGGTCAACTTCGAGAGCTTCACGATCGATACTGTGGACACGCTTTTTTCCGGCGACGGCGACATCGATCTGGACGAGGAACGGATCAAATTTGTCGTCGCGCCGCATCCGAAGGATTTCAGTCTTTTCTCGTTCCGCACGCCCTTGCACATGGCCGGACGTTTCAGCGATCTGGCTTTCTATGGAGAATACGCGGAATTGGCCGGGCAGGCCGCGGCCGCGGTAGCACTTGGGCTGGTTGCAACGCCCTTCGCCGCGATAATCCCATTTATCGATTCGGGCGACGGCGAGAACAGCGCCTGCAAGGGGCTGCTCGATGATGCGAAGAATGAATTACGCGCTGCGGAATCAGAACGCCGCCGAAATAAGGAAGAACCGCCCCCGGCAGTCTCATTTATCAGGGGCGACGCATCGCGGTAAAATCCGCCTGCCGCGCGACAAGCGCGCAGGCTTATGCGCTGACGCGAGACGCGAGGTTATACAACCACGATCAAGATCATAAAGTGGATTACGCTCGGTCTGGTCGTTGTCACTTTGAGTCTTGTCCTGACCATGCGCGTGATCGGCTGGAACTGGACCAAGGGGTACGTGGAGCAACAGATCGCGCAAGCGACCGGGCGCGACTTCACGATCGCAGGCGACCTGGACATCGATCTTTCCTTGACCCCCATGATCCGCGCGAAAGACATTCGTCTGGGGAACGCGCCCTGGGGTCGACTTCCGAACATGGCAAGAATCGGCGCGTTGCGATTCCGGATCGACCTCATCGATCTCTTCCGCAAGCGCGTCGTCATTCCGGAACTGAGTATCCACGAACCCGTCGTGCATCTCGCCGTGTCCGCCGGTGGCAAGCCGAACTGGCAAATGGGTTCGGAAAACTCCGGGGCATCTAGACGGGGCGGCTCGTTGCCGGTGGTGCATAAACTGGTCATGGAAGACGGCGCCGTCACGTACCGGGACTATTCGAGCGGCGCAGATTTGCGCCTCGCCATCGCGCGTATCGAAGGCTACACGGATGCGGCGCGCGACGAGATTGCACTTGGCGGTCGCGGACGCCTCGACCAGCAGCCCTGGCGGATGGCGCTGCGGGCGGGGTCGTTGCAGGCGCTGAACGCCGCGAACACACCGTATCCTGTCGATCTCGCGCTGGCGCTGGCCGACACGCGCGCGAATGTAGAAGGCACGTTGACGAAGCCCTTGTTGTTGCAGGGCGCGGACTTGAACATTTCGGTCGAGAGCCTGAATCTGTCGATGTTGTCGCCGTTTATTGAGGGCGCCAGGCCGCGGCTGCCGCGCCACAACATTGCAGGCCGGTTAACCCGCACGGGTGACGCCTGGCGACTGGAACGTTTTCAAGCGACGGTTGGCGCGAGCAATATGCAAGGCGAACTCGCCTTGGACACGCGCGGTGAGCGTCCGCGGATTACGGCGGACCTCAACTCGAGTCTGTTGCGCTATGACGACTTCGCGGCGCTGGCGCCGCCATCGAAGAAGCCCCAGCCGCTGAACTTAAGCGTTCTGAACGCAGTGGACGCGATCATTCACTTCAATGGCGATGAGATTCTGGCTCCGGCGATTGCGCCGCGCGGCGTTCAGATCGCGGCCAGACTGAAGCAGGGACGGCTGCGGGTTGAGCGCATGAATTTCGATGTCAGCGGCGGCCGGGTGCGCGCGCAAGCCGTGGTCGACGCCAGCACGCGGCCATTCGATTCTTACCTACAGGCGACCATCCGGCAGGTGCACTTAAGCAAGGTGGGTGATCGCGCCGCCATCACTGGGCTTGAAGGCACAGTGAATGGGCGCCTCGCCGCGCGCGCCAGGTTCGCCACGCAGAGTCAGATGGCGGAAACGGCGCGAGCGGGGGTATGGTCGTCTCTGGATAGTCTCGTCATCGATAACAGCCTAATCTCATACCGGATTCCCGGCCGCGATACGCAGATTCACATCACCGCCGATGCGAGGGCCGCGGGCGGAGAACAACAATTTGAGATCAAAGGCGACGGAACCTGGCGGGGTGAAGATTTTGCGCTGGCTTTGCAGAGCGACCCCCTGTTGAAACTTGTTAACGCACCGACAAACCGACCTTTTGCCGTCACGGGCACGGCCAGCGTGGCCGATGCGAAAGTTAGAGTCGACGGCGCGCTTGAGCAACCATTGGCCTTGCAAGGGATCGATCTCGCGGTGTCGGTGAGCGGTTCCAGCACGGCATGGTTGGCTACGGTTCTTGAGCGGCCCCTGCCGGATATTGCGCGCTATCGGCTGACAGGCCAGCTCGCTCACCAGGGGAAGCGCTGGACGTTCGATGATCTTGAAGCACAGGTTGGCGAGAGCAGTCTGGCGGGCGCGCTCACGGTCGATACGGCGGCGGAAAGACCTTACGTCAAGGCGGATCTGGTCTCGCGCAATCTTGACACCGGCGATTTCGCGGCGCTCCTGAAGGCGCCGGATGACCAGCAAGCCGGAGCGCGGCCGTCAAACCAGACGCAGTCACCCCTGAATCTCAAAGCGCTGCGAAGCCTCGATGCGGATGTGAGCCTCGTGGCCGAGAAGATCATCGCTCCAGATCTGCCACTGGAAGCCTTGACGGTGGACATCGCCTTACACGATGGGCGGCTGAGGGTCGAGCCGTTCGGGTTAGGGCTGGCTGGGGGTACGGTACGGGGAAAACTGGTCCTCGACAGCATCCCACCCGTGCGCGGCGCGCTGACAGTCGACCTCGGACAGATCGATCTGCAAGCGATGATGGAACCGTTCGATCTCGCGACCAGCCTTGGCGTTCTCGGCGGCCACGCCGAGGTGTCGTTCATCGGCGCGACCTCCGACCAGATCGCCGCCGTCGGACAGAGCCTGCTCAGTACGATCTACAGTTTCAGCATCAGGGATACTCATTTTACCTACCGCGATCCGCGCAGCCGCACGGATATCGAACTGATCCTCGCTACTACCATCACTGATGGCGGCAGCGAACCGATCCGCGCGCGGGGCGACGGACAGTTTCAGGGCGAGCCGTTTAATCTGAACATCAGCGCCGGCTCACCGTTGCGGCTGCTCGATGAGGAGCAAGTCTATCCCGTCGATGCGAGCATCGATGTCGCCAGCACCAAAGCCCAACTCAAAGGCAATATCTTGCAACCGCTGAAACTCAAGGGCTTGAACTTGCGTCTCTCGCTCAGGGGGCCAAATCCCAACCAGTTGCAAGACTTCATCGGCCTGCCGCTGCCGAGTCTGCCGCCGTATGAAGTCGAGGGAGCGCTCTCGCGCGAGGGTGACATCTGGCGCTATGAAGGCTTTCAGGGCACGACAGGCGAAACTGACCTGGCGGGCGATATTTCGGTGCATACACTTAGAGAGCCTCGGCCGCTGCTGGTAGCGGATCTGGTGTCGCGCACCCTGGATCTGGATGATCTCGCCGGGCTGATTGGCGCGCCACCCGACCCAAACGAGACCGTGTCGCCCGAGCAAGCGAAGCAAGCCGAGCCGCAGGCGAGTGACGCGAGGGTGCTGCCCGACGATCCAGTCGCCTTAAGCGCCTTGCTCGCCATCGACGCCAGGGTTGGCTATTGGGGCAAAACGGTTTTGACTCCATTACCGATCGATGATCTTCGTATCCGGACAAAGCTCGAAGACGGCCGTCTGACGTTAGAGCCGCTCAACTTCGGCGTCGGCGGCGGCGAGATCACATCCCGACTCATGCTCGACGCCAGCAAGCAGCCCGTACAGACCAAACTCGATACCGAGATCAAGCGGGTTGACCTGCAAGAGATACTGCGCCGCTACGACATCGCCGACACCAGCGTGGGTCACATCGGCGGGCGCGCCAGGTTCAAAGGGACGGGCGCTTCCGTCGCGGACCTTCTGGCTACACTCGACGGCCAACTCTCTCTGATCATGGCAGGCGGCCACATGGATTCCCTTTTGATCGAGATGGCGGGACTCGACATCACCGGTTCGATCGCCGCGTTAACGGGTAGCGACGACGCCGTGCCGATACGCTGCGCCTTTACCGATTTCCAGGTACGGGACGGGCAGGTGGATGTTGAAACCTTTCTGGTCGACACTACGGATACCCGCTTTTCCGGCGACGGCTCGATCGACCTCGACGCGGAAACTGTCGATGCGGTGATCGTGCCGCATCCCAAGGATTGGAGCCTGTTCTCGTTTCCCTCGCCTTTGTACATTAAGGGGCGTTTCAGCGAGCTCGAGTTTTATCCTGAATATTCTGAGCTTCTCGAACAAACAGCGACCGCGGTCGTGCTGGGACTGGCGGCGACGCCGTTCGTGGCCATCATTTCTCTTGTTGAAACGGGGGCTGACGAGAACGGCGTCTGCGAGCTTTTGCTCAACGAGTCACAGAAACAGCGGTTCTCGAAGAAAAAACAGCGCTCGCGGGAAAATCGTTTTGATGACGATAACCCGGGCGGACCGCGGCTCGATTTCGAAGAACTGATGCGGGTCCGATAGCGCCATAGTGGTTGCGGCGTTGGCGCGGCATGCGACGGTTTCAGAACTGTTGCACGGCACTGGCGGCGGTCTGAACTTTTGTAAGAGGGATCAAGCCTGCCCCGTACCGCTATACGAGGGCGCGTAGCGGCAAACCAGGCAACCGCGGTCGGTGGATACGCCCGTAAAGCGTGTGTGTACTTGTCGAACGGCGCGGCGGGCTTTATCCATCCTGCGTGGCTGTATATCAAATTCAACTGCTACTGAGGGAGAGCCAGCCTCAAGCCCGCGAAGATATGACGCTTGTCCGGCGTGTAGAAATTTCGAAAACTGGGGCGCTTGACGATCGGCCGCGTGAAGGCGCTGCCTCCGCGCAACGTGTAATGCGTGCCGTCGAACCAGGGCAGGGAGTATTCCTCGTAAGGAAAGGGCGCAAACCCTTTGTAGCGGTAAAAGGTGTTGCCGCACCACTCCCACACGTGACCGGTGTACCGCAGCACGCCGTGGCGACACGCGATCTCCCATTCGTTTTCATGCGGCAGGCGGGCGCCCGCGTAAGCTGCGAACGCCTGTGCCTCGTGATACGAAATTCCGTATACGGGAGCGTCGGGCGACAACTCGAACACACCGCGTTGGTCGATCCCGAACCACTGGCCGCGGCCATTCTTGCGCCAGTGATCGGGGTGTTGGCAGTCAGTTTGCTTGTGCCACGACCAGCCTGTTTCAGTCCAGTGAGCGCGCGTTCTGTAGCCGTCATCTTCGATAAATTGCAGATATTGCGCGTTGCTGACCGGGCGCGCGGCGATACCGAATGCGCCCTGCTCAATGCGATGCGCGGAAAGTTCGTTGTCGAAAGCCTCGGGCCGTACGCCGCCGATATAATAATCACCCGCCGGTACCGTAACGAACTCCCCGCGCACCGGCGCGGGTTTTAGCGCTTCGGCAGGTTCGAACTCATTGCATCCATTACGGAGCGCGCGCTGGTGGCGCGCCAGGTTGATGGTCTCAAAATGCTGACAGTGATGTTGCAGCAGGAACAGTGACAGATAATCGTCCTTTAGCAGCGCGTGTTGCCGCGTTGCTGTCTCCGACAGCAGCCGCATATTATCCGCCTGCTGTCGCCGCACCTGGGCCAGCAGATCTTGCTTGAGCGGCAGGGCGGGGCCGCGTTGCGGCTTGGGGCTGTTGGCGGGAATGTAGTAATGAGCCAGCGGCGCGGTGAGGCGGTTATCATTATGCACCACCTCGCGCAGCCAATAGTTCTCGATAAACGTGCAATGCCCCAGATGCCAGCCGATGGGGCTTAAATCGTGATGGAACTGCGTGCGATAACCCTCGTCGTCCAGATCCTCGACCAGCGCGCATAAATCGTTTTGCACGGCGGAGAGGCGCGCCGCGTTGTTGTCTTGGATCATAGCCGGATCAGTTCCGGCGGCTGGTCCAAATCGAGTATCAACAGATGATGTTGGGGCACCGGCTGCCAGAACTCGCCCTCCGTAAGCCGCTCGGACGCGATGATTTGCGCGCCCTCGTCGAAGGATTCGTCGTCGGTGGTGAAGTAGAGGCTGGGACAGTCGGCATTCAGCGCGTGGCGCGTGGCGTACAGCCGTTCGCCGTCGGTCAGCAATAAATTAAGCAACGCCTTGCGGTCGTCCAGCCACTCGTCGATCAACTCGAGCGCCGCGCGGATCGCGCCCTCCAGGGTCAACTCATCATCGCTCGTTAGCAACTGGCGCAACAGCGCGAAGAGGTATTCGGAGTCGGTATTGCCGCCGATACCGGCCTCGATGTCAGTGCTCAGGAAATGGCGGATACGCCCGCGCAGACTGTGATCGAAATCCTCCACATAACCGTTGTGCATGAACAGCACGCCGTCGTGGGTGAACGGCTGGGTGTTGGCCGAGCCGGTGCGGTAAGGCGAGGTCGCGCTGCGCACCATCGCCATCCACAGCGGATTACTCAGTGTGCGCGCGAGTCCGGGCAGGTTGATGTCCGACCAGATCGGCATCTGGTTGACGTAAGTCGCAGGCGTGGCGTCGGCGGAATACCAGCCGAGACCGAAGCCGTCCGCGTTAAGGCGCGCGAATTTGAGTTCGCGCGGCGCCCACGATTGCTCGTACAGACTATGGCTCGGTTCCAGCAAAAAGCGCTGCAACAAAACGGGCGGACCCAGATAGGCGGCTAGGCGGCACATACGTTTCGCTCGTTAGAATTGCGACAAAAGTTCGACGACATGGTAGCTTTATTGCATAAAATACGCATCCCGCCTTGGACCAGAGATCAAACATGCAAATACCCGCCGAGATCGGATTCGGAAAATTTACCTGTCAGCGTGTGCCGCCCGAGCGTTCGCTGCCTACCCTGGCGGAAGACACGCGCGCCGGCTTGCTGACGCCGCCGCGTTCCCTGTCACCTAAGTATTTTTACGACAGCTACGGCTCCGAGCTGTTCGATCAGATCTGCGTAACGCCCGAATATTACGTTACGCGCACCGAGGACGCGTTGCTGGCGGCACAGGCCGGCGCCATCATCGACCGTAGCCAACCGGATCATATCGTCGAACTGGGCAGCGGCGCCTCGCGCAAGACGCACCATTTGCTGGAGGCCTGCGAAGCGCGCGACATGCGTTGCACGTATTGGCCTTACGACGTATGCGAATCCATTCTCATCGAGGCGGGAGAGCGCCTGATGGGAACTTACCGCTGGCTGGACGTCAACGCGCTGGTGGGTGACTATCACGCCGGGTTCGAGCATCTGCCCGACCCGCAAGGCCGGCGCCTGTTCGCGTTTCTGGGCAGCACCATCGGCAACTTCGATCGGCCGCAGGCGGTCGCGCTGTTAACCGAACTGTGCGCGAAGATGCGCAACGGCGACTTGCTGTTGCTGGGCGCGGACCGCGTGAAGGAAAAGTCCGTGCTGCTGGCCGCGTACAACGACGCCGCCGGCGTCACCGCGGCGTTCAATCTCAACGTGCTGCGCGTGCTGAACCGCGAACTGGACGCGGATTTCGAGCTGGAATGTTTCGATCATCAGGCGCACTACAACGAAGACGCGCGGCAGATGGAGATGTACCTGATCGCCGGTCGCGAACAGACCGCAACCTTGCGCGCAATTGACGTGGAGATGAGCCTGAAGTCCGGCGAGCGTATCCTCACCGAGATTAGCCGCAAGTTCACCCTCGAAGATTTAACCGGACTGCTGCACGATGCGGGGTTCACGCTTGCCGCGCATTACGAGCCGGAGAACGGTTATTTTTCGCTGATTCTCGCCACGCCTAGCTAGCGGGGCCGCCATGGGACCTCTTTACGCTTAAGCCCACCATTTCTAACGCCTCCAAATCATCCAGCATAATCCGGCGCTTGCCCTCCAAGCGCTGCGCCTAGCCCATATTTTTTCGCCAGAATATGGCAGGAGAATACGTTAGCGACAAATTGGCCGCGACGGGAAATTATTCAATTGCAGTTTTGTTTCATTTGGGTATAGCATGCCGGCCCATCGCAAACTTGGAAATCTGGCCGCAATAACGCTAAGCGACAATTTGGATGGCCACGACTAAATCACCCCCGCAAACTAATCCGCCCTTCGAGAACGAAACAAAAGGAACAAGCGCGATGACCTACCCCGTGGTCGGCATCGGCGCATCCGCTGGCGGGCTGGAAGCTGTCTCGGGGCTGTTGTCGGGTCTGTGCTCCAACATTGGTATGGCGCTGGTACTGATTCAGCACCTGCACCCCGACCACCCCAGTCTGCTTGCCGAGATTCTGGCCAAGCGGGTTGCACTGCCAGTCTTGCAGGCGCAAGACGGTGTAGCGGTCGAACCCGACCATCTCTACGTCATCCCTCCCAACACCAGCATAAGCTTGAGCGATGGCCGCTTGTACCTTGCGGCCCGCGCGGCCGATCGCACGGCCCATAAACCCATAGACGTTTTCTTCAAGTCGCTTGCCGAGGAGTGCGGACGTAACGCCATCGGGGTAGTGCTGTCGGGCACCGGCTCGGATGGAACGCGCGGTTTGCAAGACATCAGGAGGCTGGGGGCGTCACCTTTGCAGAGGAGCCCGTCGAGGCCGCCTTTGCCGACATGCCGAGAAACGCCATCGACGCGGGCGGCGTGGATTTCATATTGTCGCCGCCGGCGATTGGCCGGGCGCTCATCAGGCTCGGCCAACGCTTGGATCCCAAAGCAGAATTTGCGGAATTGACCGACGATGCGTCACAGTCCGCAGAATCGGAGTTACGGCGCATCTACCGGCTGATGCACGCCGCCCGCGGTATCGATTTCCGCCATTACAAGCGCAACACATTTCGACGCCGCCTGGCGCGACGCATGGCGGTGCACTCGATTGTGGAGCTTGACGCTTATGCCGATTTCCTCGACGACAACCAGGCCGAGCTTCAGGCGTTGTGTCAGGACGTTCTCATCCGGGTCACCGGCTTTTTCCGGGATCCGAAGGCCTTCAAGGGCCTGAGCAAAACGGTCTTTCCGGCACTTCTGGAGAAGCGAGCCGTGCGGAACCCGTTACGGATCTGGGTGCCGGGCTGCGCGAGTGGCGAGGAGGCCTACTCAATCGCCATCTGTCTGGTCGAGTTTCTGGGCGCACGAGCGCCTGAGGTCCCGATCCAGATCTTTGGCACCGACGTCAACGAGGAGATTATCGCTACGGCGCGTGCGGGGCGTTATCCCGAGAGCATCGCCGAAGACATCTCCGAGGCGCGGCTCAAGCGCTTTTTCGTGCGGATCGATGACGGGTATCAAGTTACGAAATCGATCCGCGACCTGTGCCTGTTCGCGCGACAGAACGTCACGCGCGACGCGCCATTTTCCAAACTGGATTTGGTGAGCTGCCGCAATCTCTTGATCTATTTCGATCGGGAGCTGCAGAAACAAGTGATATTCCAATTTCACTACGCCCTAAAGCGCGGTGGCTTCCTGGTGCTCGGCCTTGCCGAGAGCATCGGCGCGTGCGCGGGTCTCTTCGAGCTCGTCGACAACAAGCACAAAATCTACCAGCGCCTGACCGTCTCGAATCGCGCGTCCCGCGCGGAGGCGCAGCCCGCGGCGCGTCCGGCGTCGCCCAGGCAGGCGCATGGCGCGGTCACGACGCCGATTGACGCAAACTGGGGACAACGGGAGGCGGAGCGGCTGTTGCTTTCGCGCTATGCTCCCGCCTGCGTGCTCGTGGACGAGGGCATGCACGTTGTTTACTTCCAGGGAGACACCTCGCGTTATCTCGAGCACGTCCCCGGCCCCGCCAGCCTCAACCTGCGCAAACTCGCGCCCGCGGTGCTCCTGGTGGAGCTTGCCCACGCCATGCAAGTCGTGCGGCGGGATGGCTCGCCGGTGCGGCGCGAAGGCATCAGACTCGATGGCGGGGCGCGCGAGGTTTCCTTGGAAGTGATCCCCCGCAAACTGCCGGAAAGCAATGCCTATGGTTATCTCATCGTCTTCGAACCCGCGCCGGCCAAACTCGGGCCGGGCGGAGCGTCCGCATGGCGGGCCCGCTGGCGGGCGAATGGTTCGATATGGAAGTCGATGCTGGGATGGACGCGCGGATGGAAGCCGGCGCCCGGGCGCGCCGCCGCGTCGCCGGATACTAGCGTCGACCCCCACGCCGGGCGGCTCCAGCGCGAGCTCGAGTCCACCCAGGATTATCTGCACGCGATCATCGAGCAGCACGAGGCCACGGTCGAAGAGTTGAAGTCCTCCCACGAGGAGCTGCTCTCCACCAACGAGGAATATCAGAGCGTCAACGAAGAACTCGAGACCGCCAAGGAATAGTTGCAATCGGGCAACGAGGAACTGATAACTACCAACGAGGAACTGCGCCTGCGCAACGCCGACCCGCGGGAGTTGACCGCGGCGCTGGAGGCGTCCCGCGATTATGCTCAGGCCATCGTCGAGAACATGGGGGAATCTCTGCTCGTGCTTGATGCCAGGCTGCGGGTGGTACAGGCTAACCACGCGTTCTATGAGCGCTTCAAGACCACACCGGAGACGACCGAGCAATGCTTTATTTACGACCTGGGCGAGGGCGCGTGGAACATCCCCGGCCTGCGCGCGCTGTTCGAGGACATCCTGCCCACTGACGCTCATTTCCGCGACTACGAGGTGACGCATGATTTTCCCGCGATCGGGCGCAAGACCATGCGCCTGAACGCCCGGCGGCTTGCCGGCCACGCGCTGCGGCCCGAGTTGATCCTGCTCGTGATCGACGACATCAGCGCGCGCGCAGAGCGTGAGCAGTCCGACCTGTATGCCGAGAAGGAGCTGTATCGGACCACGCTGGCCTCCATCAGCGAAGCCGTCATCGCCACCAACGCCGCCGGTCAGGTCGAGTATTTGAACGGCGTCGCGGAACAATATACGGGGTGGAGTAACGCGGAGGCGCAGGGTGAGCCGCTGGCCCGGGTATTCAACGTGCTGGATGCCTCCACGCGCAGCCGCTCGGCAACCTGACGAAGATCTCCATGGTCGACGGCCGCACTGCCGGGGTGGGAACCCACCTGCAGTTGTTGCGCCGCGGCGGCAAAGAGTTCCCCGTCGACGCGGTGGCGGCACCTCTGCACGGGCTTGATGAAAACGCGATCGTCGGCGTGGTCGTGAGTTTTCGGGACGTTTACTCGCAACGCCGGCTGTCCGAGCAATTGTCCTACCAGGCCAACCACGACGCCTTGACCTGGCTTGTCAACCGGCGCGAATTGAACGGCGACTACGGCGCCTGATCGAGTCGTCCGACGCCAGCCAATCGCACGCCTTGCTGTATCTGGATCTCGACCAGTTCAAGGTGATCAACGATACCTGCGGACATTCGGCAGGCGACGAGATGTTGCGCCAGGTCACCGCCATTTTGCACACGCAGCTCCGCACGCGCGATACCCTGGCGCGACTGGGCGGCGATGAATTTGGGGTGCTCCTGGAACACTGCCCGCTCGAAGAGGCTATGCGGGTGGCTAACGACCTGCGTCGCGCGGTGCAAGATTTTCGCTTCGTCAGGCAAGGCAAGTATTTTACGCTCGGTCTCAGTATTGGTCTGGTGTCCGTGACCGAATCCGACGGCAGTCTCGAAGCCGTGCTCGGCGCCGCCGATCAGGCCTGCAACGCCGCCAAGGACGGCGGCCGCAACCGGGTACACGTCTTTCAGTTGGAAGACCCGGCGATGGCGCAGCGTCACGGCGACATGCAGTGGGTGCCGCGTATTCAATCCGCGTTGGCCGAAGGGCGATTCCGGCTTTATTCACAGCCCATTGTAGCACTGGCTTCTGACCTCCCCTGCGGGGAATGGGGCGAGATACTACTGCGGCTTATTGATGAGCAGGGCAAAATTATCCTGCCCGAGGCCTTTATGCCGGCCGCCGAGCGCTACGACCAGATGTACGCCATCGATCGCTGGGTCATCGGCGAAACGATCAAGGTACTGCGCGCAAAGCCGCTGGAGGCCCCGCCGACTCGCTACGCGATCAATGTATCGGGCCAGTCGGTGGGCAACGAGGACCTGCTCGAGTTCGTGACCGAACAACTGGACGGGATCGCGCCGGGGCGTCTCTGTTTCGAGATCACTGAATCCGCCGCGATTAGCAATCTTCGCGTGGCGGGAAAATTGATCTCTACGCTAAAAGAAAAAGGCTGCTGCTTCGCGCTGGATGATGGCTGCGGCCTGTCCTCGTTCGCTTATCTGAAAACCCTGGACGTCGATTATCTCAAGATCGATGGGGGGTTTGTTAGGAACATGACGGAGAACCCCGTCGATCGCGCCATCGTGGAGGCGACTCATCAGGTCAGCCGGGCACTGGATCTCAAGACCATCGCGGAGTCGGTGGAGAATGAAACGACGCTTCAGGCGCTTAAAGCGATGGGCATCGACTATGCGTAAGGGTTGGGTATCGCCCCGCCGCGGGCGCTGGAACTTGGCTGAGGACACGGCCGCGGACCTTTGCTGCCGCCAGACATTTCCTGCCATTTGCGCGGCTGTCTCAGGAGTTTCCGGCGACCTGCGAGCCGCCAGTATCGGTATGTGCCAGTCGCTGACGCCGGGCTTCGAACAGACACACGCCGGCGGCGACGGACACATTGAGGCTATGCGCCGCGCTTGTCATCGGGATGTGCGCCAGGTAATCGCAGCGTTCACGGGTCAACCGCCGCAAGCCTTTGTCCTCCGCCCCCATCAGCAGCGCCACCGGGCGTATCATATCGATCTCGAATAGCGACTGCGCGGCGTCACCAACCGCGCCGATGAGCCACACACCGCGTTGTTTAAGATCTTCAAGACAGCGAGCGAGGTTGGTCACCTGCGCCACGGCCAGGCGTTCGGCCGCGCCGCTGGCGACCTTGCGTACGGTCGCGTTGATCGCCCCCGTGCGATCCCGCGGGGTAATCACGGCTGTCGCGCCAGCAGCTTCCGCGGTGCGCAGGCAGGCGCCCAGATTATGCGGATCGGTGACGCAGTCCAGCACCAGCAACAACGGACACTCGGCCCGTTCGACCAGATCGTAAAGATCACTTTCAGTGAGCGTGGGCGCGGCGCGATACGACGCGCACACACCTTGATGACGGAGGGTCTGCGTCTGCCGCTCCAGTATCTGTCCATCGACTTCGCGCAGCGGGATGTTGAACGTTTGCGCAAGCTGGCGCAGTTCGTTGACGCGCGCATCGTGCCGGGCACGATCAACACGCAGTTCCTCAACATTGCCCGGGTCGTTGCGCAACGCGGACAACACCGTGTGGATGCCGAAAATGACTTGCGGCGCGCGCATCAGGCGCGGGCGCGCTTGCGGCGTTTCTTGTGCGTGCCTTTATCGGCTGACGCGCGTGTTTCTAGCGGCTCGAAGTCGATTTTGCGCTCGTCCAGATCCACGCGCACCACCTTCACGCGCAAGCCATCGCCCAGCCGATAAACGCGGCCGCCGCGTTCACCGCGCAGCCGATGACCCACGGGATCGAAGCGGTAATAGTCTTTGGGTAAAGCAGTGATATGCACCAGCCCTTCGACGTAAATCTCGTGCAGCTCCACGAACACGCCAAAGGAGGTCACGGAACTGATTACGCCGTCGAACTCCTCGCCGACCTTGTCGCGCATGAACTCGCACTTGAGCCAGTTCACGGCGTCGCGCGTGGCCTCGTCGGCCCGTCGTTCGGCCATCGAGCAGTGCTCGCCCAATGCCACCATCGCGTCGTGGCCATGCTCGAAAGTTCCGGGTTTTTCTTTGCGCAAGATGTGACGGATCGCGCGATGTACGAGTAAATCCGGATACCGGCGGATGGGCGAGGTGAAATGCACGTACGCCGGCAGCGCCAGACCGAAGTGGCCGTCATTGTGAGGCGAATAAACTGCCTGCGATAGTGAGCGCAGCAGCACCGTCTGGATCAGGTGCGCGTCGGGACGCGATGCGATTTTGCCCATCAATTTCGCGTAGTCCTTCGGCTCCGGCTCGTCGCCGCCGGTCAGGTTAAGCCCCATTTCTTTTAGAAAATCGCGCAAGTCCGCCAGGCGATCGGCTTTCGGCCCTTCGTGTACTCGATAAAGCGCGGGCATTTTGCGTTTGGCCAGGAACTCCGCCGCCGCGACGTTCGCGGCGATCATGCATTCCTCGATGACTTTGTGTGCCTCGTTACGCTCGGCCGGCACGATGCGCTCGATCTTGGCGCCGGCGCTGAACTGGATCTCGGTCTCTACCGTGTCGAAGTCGATTGCGCCGCGACGCTCGCGTTTTTTACGTAATGTCTGGTACAGCGCGTAGAGATCGTCCAAGTGCGGCGCCAGCCGCTCGTACTTTCGTCGGGGCGCCATCTTGCGCTCGACCACCATGGCCGCGACCTCCGTGTAGGTCAGCCGTGCGGCGGAACGCATGATGCCCTCGAAGAACCGCGATTTGCCGATGCGCCCGTCGGCGCCAATGCGCAGTTCGCACACCATGCACAGGCGATCGACCTGTGGATTCAGCGAACACAGGCCATTGGAGAGCGCTTCGGGCAACATGGGGATTACGCGTCCCGGAAAATAAACCGACGTGCCGCGACGCTGCGCCTCGTCATTGAGCGGATTGCCGGGCTGTACGTACGCCGATACGTCCGCGATCGCCACGAGCAGCCGCCACCCCTTGCCTTCGGGTTCGCAATACACCGCATCGTCGAAGTCCATGGCGGTTTCGCCGTCGATGGTGACCAGCGGGAGCTCGCGCAGATCAATGCGGCCTTCGCCTGCGTGCTCCGGCACCTCGGGCGGGAAACGGGACGCTTCGTTCAGCACCTCGTCCGGCCATTCGTAAGGCAGGCAATGCGCGCGCACGGCGATGTCGATCTCCATGCCCGGCGCCATATGATCGCCCAGCACTTCCACGATGCGGCCGATCGGCTGGCTGCGCTTGCTGGGCTGTTCGACGATGGCGGCGATCACGATCTGCCCTTGCGTGGCGTCACCGACATTTGCGGGCGGAATCAGAATGTCCTGATGCAGCCGTTTGTTGTCCGGCACGACGAAGGCGATGCCGCGCTCTTTGAAGAAACGACCGACCGCCTGCACATTGTGACGTTCGATCACCTCGACCAGACCGGCCTCCTTGCGGCCGCGTCTATCGATGCCCACAACGCGCACGACGGCGCGATCGCCATGCATCAACGCGCGCATCTCGCGCCCGGAGAGAAAAAGATCTTCGTGGCCTTCGTCGGATTTTAGAAAACCGAAGCCGTCCGGATGTCCGATCACGCGACCGCGGATCAGATCGCGCTCATCCACCGGCAGGTACCCGCCGCGGCGATTGCGCACCAACTGGCCATCGCGCTCCATGGCGCGCAGCCGGCGGGTCAGGGCCTCAGTATCGTCGGACTCCGTAACATCGAGACACGTCAGTAGTTCGTCCAGCGCCAGCGGCCCCGACTGCTCGGCGATCATCTCCAGAATCATTTCGCGGCTGGGCACGGGCCTTTCGTATTTGCGTGCCTCGCGTTCCGCGAACGGGTCGCTGCGCGACGTATTTTTTCTCATAGGCTGTGGATCATACGTAGTGAAATCGGGGCGCCGTGAAAAGGCGCGCGGGTTAAATTGACAATCGATTTGACGGTAGGTACATTGCGGCCTCCGTGAAGCGCATCAGTGAATTTTCTAAACGCCGAGGTGGCGGAATTGGTAGACGCGCTAGCTTCAGGTGCTAGTGGGGGTAACCTCGTGAAGGTTCAAGTCCTTTCCTCGGCACCAGCCGCGCACTTGCGCGACGGATGTTTCGAACTGGGTTTATTCGGCCGCGGCCATCGTGTTTCGCCGTTTGGTCGCCGCGCCTGTTTTGGGTTTGGCCGTAGTGTCTGAATTAAGCTCATTGAACAGCGCAACGAATTCCTGTGTCAGCTTATGAGCGGGAAACAGATGAATCAGTGGCTTTGCCTGCTCGTGCGACTCGCGCATTTTCACCGAACTCGACAGCCGGCTGTGCAGCATGGGCAGTCCTTCTTCCTGTAGTTCCTCGACCAGTCTCGTCGGCAGTTTGGCGCGGGCCTGAAACTGATTCACGATAATCCCTTCTACGCGCAGGTTCGCGTTGTGATCGCTGCGCGTTTCCTCCACATTTTCGATCAAATTGTATAGTGCGCGCCGGGAAAAATCGTCGCAGTCAAACGGAATGAGGCAGCCTTCCGCGGCGATCAGCGCCGAGAGCGTGTAAAAATTCCACGCGGGCGGCGTGTCGATATACACGGCGTCGAACTCGCTCTCGAGCTGCTGCATGGCCTCCCTGAGTTTGTAAATCTTGAAGCGATTTTCGAGCTTGGACTCTATCTCGGCCAAATCGGGCGCGGCAGGTATCACCGATAAATTATCAAAGCCCGTGTCGTGTACGTACTGCATGGCATCGATCGGGGTCAGGCGGAAATACAGAAACTGCCGGAAGAAATCCGCGATCGTCGTGGGCACCTCGGCGGCGTGGTCACCCAGCAGGTATGTTGTACTGTTGCACTGAGGATCGAGATCCAGCACCAGGGTGCGCAGACCCCGTTGGGCGCTGATGGCGGCCAGATTGACAGTGATGCTGGATTTACCTACGCCACCCTTCTGATTGAAAACCACGTGCCGCATGCCTGTCTCCCCTCGTACCTATACCGTGTTCGGCGTGGTAAATCGGATTGTGTGCGCTCATATGATCGCACCCGCCGGGCCTGAATTTCCAAGTGAGCACCGCTTATCCAGTGATGTTACCACCTGGCATGCCCGGTCACTAGAAAAGCACAGGTTACGTTCCCGGTACGACACAGCGCTGTTGGCGCGATCGTGGCCTGTCATGCAATCTGGAGGGATAAATTGAACAATGTTCAACGCGCGGTGTAACTACTTACTTTGGCAGCGCCGAACCCGATGGTCGAAAATAACGAAGTTTGTTTCATGCCCTGCGCCCGGCATCGTTGCAGGCGCCGGCGCGGGACGAGTCAATGTAATGCTGTGCGTGAATGAAAGTTACTCTTCCGGTGACCGGTCGCTCGTTGACCCGCCGGTATTCGCATCAGGCATGATCGACTCGGCATCATCCATTTTTTTCTGCATGGCTCCTTCACCCTGCATCATCTTTTCGTCCATCATTGTCCTTCATCTTGGCTTTATCCGCCAATCCGCCCATGTCTCCTGTCGCCGCCTCTGTACCGCTACCGGTGCTGGAGTCCGCCGAGCCGGCCGCGTAGGCGGCGCTGCTGAAGGTCAGTGCTAATGCGGTCGCTAGCGCGAGTTTATATATTATGTGTATTAGTCCTTAATGATTGAATTGAAAGCTGTACGTGAACTGAATGGCGTTTGACAATAAGCGTGGCTTGAGGATATATCGCCAAGAGTTGTGGATGGGTTTTGTAGCATGCTCAGGTGGCGTCCTTCCGACCCGCTTCGTTAGCGTGGCATTCGAGCGGCACGCCCATCGCTGAATCGCATGCCCGCGCGTACCAGGGGTAACAGGTGTGCGGCATTGAGCTTGCGCCAGCGTGCCGCGGCCATTTCGATGCGCTTGAAGGCCATGGTCAATGCCTTAGTACGCGTGCCAGCACCTTTCGTAATCCGCTGCCGCAGTCGTACCGTGGCGGACATCGACTCGATCGGGTTGCTGGTGCGCAAGTGCTGCTAATGCGCAGCCGGGAACTCGAAGTGCGTCAGCAGTGCCACGCGATCTTTGGCCAGGCAGTGAGCGGCCTTATCGTACTTCGGCGCGAACTCGGCCAGGAAGCGATCGACGCCGTGCTTGGCTTGCGGGTGCGTGTCTCGGCGTACATGATCTCACGCAGGTCGCGCTTGGCCTTGGGCTGTAAGCGCTTGGCAGCAATCCACGGCTTGCCCCCTAAGCCGCTAACCGTCTATGTAAACGGGGTAACTCCAGACCTCAGCATAACGCTTGTACCCCAAGCTTTGAATTGCTTAAAAACCGAGTGACTTCACTCCTGTTCAATTCAAATAAAGGCTTTGTCGAGCCGCTCTTAATTCAATTCTGTAGGGGCTCTTGCTATCCACGGCAAGGGCGTATTGTTGGGGTGTCCCGAAGCCCTTCTTCCCCATAACCAGGGCGATTCCAGGCCATTCTTCGGCAAATTCGTAGATTGGGATGCGTATGTTTCCGCGGCTAGGATCGGCGAGGAACACGCGATCCCCCCTCACGCCACGCAACACAGCGAAATGCTCATAACTTTCCGTCTCTAAGTACACCAATATCGGTCCGCGCAATTCGAGCAACGCCGAAAGTCCAAGCTTGACACCTACAGCCTGATAGCCGCGACGCTCTACATACTGTTTTAAATCAAGGAGAGACAGCCCTTTCTCTTCACGATTTTCGAATTGGACTTCCTTTAAGTGCTTCTCGATGTCCAGCAGGATATGGCGTTCGGTAGTATGATCTTGAAAGTAGTAGTTGAGCAGCGTTGCCAACGCTGCCGCCCCACAGGAGTAATCATACTTTTGCATGACAATATGCCGCGTGAGCACTTCCTCCCAAGTCTTGACGTTATCCGAAAAGCGAACCGTATTGGTCAGCAGATTAATCTGTGTGTCTTCCGTCGAGGTCGCGCAACCGGACGTTACGCAACCCACCCCGACCAGCATCACTGTGGCCTTTAGGATTCCGAAAGCCAAAGTAATCGCTCCACAGTTGAGTTAAAAAAGTGATCGCTCCACAGTCGCGTTAAACATATACTCGGCAGCCGCCGATGATCGTCGTTCTAATGCAAGAAATATAAGAAATGCGATCTCATGTCAGAAGGACATGAGATCGCACATATCTTTGTCGAAAACACTACCTTCATTTAAAACTACGCTCCAGGAATTGGAGGCAGTGGCGCCAAGACGGAAATGTCGCCGCCCGCGCACAGGAGCACGCAGTTGTTATTGGTATTGGTGTTGGTAGCGGTGCTGGTACTGGTGCTGGTATTGGTGTTGGTGTTGGTGACATTGATTCTGGTGCCGGAGCCGGAGCAACGACGTCTAGCGCACTCACCCGTGACGCTTGCCATATGCTGGCTGCTCATCGCCTGATAAGGAGCCGCGCCGAGGATTGACG
>Ga0136621_1000018_pt1 | contig 47930 bp, 45 predicted proteins | sample AntDryUQ445A2306_FD_104673 | JGI IMG/M metagenome (GOLD analysis project Ga0136621, IMG submission 104673) | Polar desert sand microbial communities from Dry Valleys, Antarctica - metaG UQ445A (23.06) | ecosystem: Environmental > Terrestrial > Soil > Desert | place: Antarctica: Dry Valley...
CCCGAGCCTGACCCGTTACCGCCGCCTGATCCCGATCCGGTTCCCGAGCCTGACCCGTTACCGCCGCCTGATCCCGATCCGGTTCCCGAGCCTGACCCGTTACCGCCGCCTGATCCTGATCCGGTTCCCGAGCCTGATCCGTCACCACCGCCCCCAATCAACCCTGCACCTGCCGCCTAATCTGCTGCTGCCGCCAGGGATGATGGCGCCGCCGAGGAATACAGCTACGTCGGCATTGATGGTTGGCTGACACAAGTCTGCCTCATCTCCCGGTGTCGCATTGCACAGGTCTCCCGCTTTGCTACACTAACCGTCAGGCCGCTCGACACGGCGGGCTGCTCCGTTCCAGAATAACGTACCCAGTCGCGGTTTGCCGCGGGTGGCGCATCCATAACTTCCGCATCGTTCGATTCTAGACAGGGATTACTGATCTTGGCTATACAGCGCCATCGCCAGCCGGGGCTGCTCGACCGCCGGCATTCGCATGCGGCCTGTGGCGTCGGCGTGCTGGTCGATCTTCAGGATCGCAAAACGCATCGCCTGGTCGAAGACGGATTGCGGCTGCTGGAAAATCTGGATCATCGCGGCGCCCGCGGCGCCGAAGACAAGACCGGCGATGGCGCGGGCATGCTGATACAAAAGCCACATGCCTTCTTCAAGTCACAGGTCGCCGATTTGAGCGACTTCGATTCCTACGGCGTCGGCCAACTGTTTCTGCCCCGCGATCCGGACCGACAGCGAACGCTGACCGATTTGATCGAGCGGGTAGCGCGCGAGGAGGGCTTCGAGGTTATCGCCTGGCGCGAGGTGCCGACCGACAATTCGGACCTTGGTCGCACGGCGCTGGACTCGGAACCAGTCGTCAAACAGGTGTTCCTGCGCCCGCGCGTATCGATCGAGCACGCATCGCTGGACCTGCGGCTTTACGTATTGCGCCGGCAGCTTGAAAAAGCCGCCGCGGTACACGCTGGCGAAGGCGCGGACATCTTCTACATCTGCTCGCTGGAACGCCGCAAGATCGTCTACAAGGGCCTGCTGACTTGCGGCCAGCTCCCGGAATATTATCCGGAACTGCGCGATGAGCGCGTCGTCAGCAGTCTGCTGCTGGTGCATTCGCGGTTTTCAACGAACACGCTCGGCGCCTGGAACCTAGCGCATCCGTATCGCTGCAGCGTGCATAACGGCGAATTCAATACCCTGCGCGGCAACGTCAACTGGATGCGCACGCGCGAAGCGGTGCTGGCGAGCGAGGCGTTCGGTGCAGATATCGACAAGCTCAAGCCGATCACCGGCGGCGGCGACATGAGCGATAGCGCCGCGTTCGATAACGTGCTGGAGTTACTGCTCGAATCGGGACGAACACTCCCGCACGCACTGCGCATGATGATTCCGGAAGCCTGGCACAAGGACGTACTGATGGCGCCTGAGCGCCGTCAGATGTACGACTATTTTTCCACCATCATGGAACCTTGGGATGGCCCCGCGCTGGTGGCGGTCACTGACGGTTACCGTGTCGCCGCGATCCTGGACCGCAACGGTCTGCGTCCCTGCCGTTATTCGGTAACCAAAGATGACGTGCTCATCATGGCATCCGAGACCGGCATTCTGGACACGCCGGCAAGTGACATCGTGTTCAATGGCCGCCTGCAACCAGGCCAGTTGTTCCTGGCTGATACCACTGAGCGGCGCATCATGCCGGAAGCCGAAGTGTTCGCGGAGCTTACGAGCCCGCCTTACGCGCGATGGCTCGCGAAGCACCGGCTCAAGCTCGATGAAATAGTCGAGGACGCCGCTGATGAGAACGCGGCGGAGAACAGTGATGACAGCGTTGATGTTACCTGTCTGCAGCGCAGCTTTGGTTACACGTCCGAGGCGCTGCGCGCGCTGGTGCAGCCCATGGCGGAGGAGGGCAAGGATCCGATCGGCTCAATGGGCAACGATACGCCACTTGCGGTTCTGTCGGCGCAGCACCGCCCCTTATTCAACTACTTTCTGCAGGAGTTCGCACAGGTCTCCAATCCGCCGCTAGACTACATCCGCGAGGATTTGATGACCTCGCTTGCATGTCACATCGGACGGCAGTGTAACCTGCTCGAAGAGACGCCGGCGCATTGCCGTCAGGTGTTGCTCGAATCGCCGATCCTCTCCGAGCAGCAGATGCGCGCGATCACGGGTTTGGATCGCAACGGCATTCGCGCGCATTGCGTGGACGTTACATACCCCAACGCCATGTCCATGCGGGACGCCATCGAAGAGATGCGCGCGCAGGCCGCGCGGCATATCGATGCCGGCTACGAGATACTGGTGCTTTCCGATCGCAATGCGGGACCTGAGCGTCTGGCCATCCCCAGTCTGCTGGCGATCGGCGCCCTGCATCATCATTTGATCCGCACGGGCTTGCGCACGCACGCCGGGCTGGTGATGGATTCAGGCGAACCGAGTCTGGTGCATCATTTCTGCACGCTAATCGGTTATGGCGCAGATGCGGTGTGTCCGTGGCTCGCGTATCGCAGCATCCGGCAGCGAATCGACGCGGGCTGGCTACGCTCGGAAAACCCTATCGAGCACCATCTCGGGCAATATCGCGCGGCTGTTGAGGGCGGCATCCTGAAAGTCATGTCCAAAATGGGTATCTCCACTTTACAGAGCTACCGAGGCGGACAGATTTTCGAAGCGGTGGGACTGGATGAGGACTTTGTGGACGAATTTTTTGCCGGCACCACGGCGCGCATTTATGGCGTGGGACTGGCGCATATCGAGCGCCAGTTGCGTACCGCGCACGCGGTCGCGTATGGCGCGCACCTGGCCGGGGGCCTGGAGCTTGAGCAGGGCGGCGATCTTTACTGGCGACGTGATGGCGAACGCCATCAATGGAACCCGTTCACCATCGGCAAGTTGCAGCACGCGGCGCGCACGGGCGATCGAGATAGTTATCGCGCATTCGCGCAATACATCAACGAGCAGGAGACGCGCATGCAGACGCTCTCCGGCCTGCTCGATTTCAGGATCTATAAAGACCAGTCTATCCCGCTGACCGAGGTCGAACCGGTGGAGGTGATACTCAGACGCTTCTCTACCGGCTCGATGTCGTTTGGCGCGCTGAGTCAGGAGGCGCACGAGGCGCTGGCCGTCGCCATGAACCGCATCGGCGGCAAATCCGGCACTGGCGAGGGCGGGGAACAGGTGGATCGGTTCGGTACCGAGCGCGAATGTTCGATGAAACAAATCGCGTCCGGGCGTTTCGGCGTGACGGCGCATTATCTGGCGCAGGCGAAACAGATCGAGATCAAGATGGCGCAGGGTTCCAAGCCCGGCGAGGGCGGCGAACTGCCGGGCGGCAAGGTGGGTGAGAGTATCGCCGAAGTGCGTTTCACCGTACCCGGCGTGGGCCTGATCTCGCCGCCGCCGCATCACGATATTTATTCGATCGAAGACCTGAAACAGCTCATTCACGACCTGAAATGCGCCAACCCGCGAGCCGAAATTCACGTCAAGCTCGTATCCAAGGCGGGTGTGGGTACCATCGCCGCGGGTGTTGCCAAGGCGCACGCCGACGCGGTGCTGATCAGCGGCGATTCAGGCGGCACCGGCGCATCGGTCAAGACCTCGATAAAATCCACCGGCGCGCCCTGGGAGCTGGGTCTGGCCGAGACCCAGCAGGTGCTGCTCGGCGCCAATCTGCGCTCGCGGGTTCGGGTGCGCGCCGACGGCGGTTTCAAAACCGGCCGCGACGTGGTCGTGGCGGCGCTACTGGGCGCGGAAGAGTATGGATTCGGCACCGCGCCGCTGGTGACGTTAGGCTGCATCATGCTGCGCAAGTGTCACTGCAATACCTGTTCGGTGGGCGTGGCCACGCAAGACCCGGAACTGCGTAAGCTGTTCGCGGGCGATCCAGAGCACGTTATCACCTACCTGCATTGTGTGGCCGAGGAAGTACGCGAATTAATGGCGCGCTTGGGATTTCGCAAGCTTGACGACATGATTGGACGAGTCGATAAACTGGTACAAAAATCCATTGCGCATCCCAGGCGGATCGATGTCGATCTGGGGCAGTTGCTTTATCGACCGGACTCGGACGACGATCCGCGCAAGACGCGCGAGCAGAACCACGGGCTGGACAGCAAGCTGGATCACACTCTGATCGAGCAGGCGAGCAACGCGATCGAGAACGGCGAGCCGGTCGTTATCGAAGCGAAAATCAACAACCGCGACCGTACCGCCGGCACGTTATTGAGCTCGGCCGTGACCATGCGCCGAGGCGCACGCGCGCTCCCGGCGGACACCATCACCGTGCGTTTCAGCGGCTCCGCCGGACAAAGCTTCGGCGCCTTTCTGTGCGGCGGCATCACCCTGCATCTGGTGGGCGATGCTAACGATTACGTGGGCAAGGGCCTTTCCGGGGGAAAAATCAGCGTCCGGACGCCGCCGGATGTAACATATGCGGCTGCGGAAAATATCATCATCGGTAACGTGGCGCTTTATGGCGCGACCGGCGGCGAGGCTTACTTCAATGGTCAGGCGGGTGAGCGCTTCGCGGTGCGCAATTCCGGCGCGATGGCCGTAATCGAGGGCGTAGGCGATCATGGTTGCGAATACATGACCGGCGGCGTCGTCGTGATCCTGGGCGCGATCGGCAAGAACTTCGGCGCCGGCATGAGCGGCGGCGAGGCTTACATATTCGACGAAGCCCAGGATTTCAAGGCGAAGCTCAATCAGGATAGAGTGCATGCGGAAGATCTGCACGACGAGCGCGACCGGCAATTGGTGCGCCGCCTGCTCCAAAATCACGTCAGCTACACGGGCAGCGTCAAGGCGAAAGCAATCCTCGACGACTGGACGACGAGTGTCGGCCGGTTTGTGAAGGTCATGCCGGATGCCTACGCCGAGGTCGTGGCGCGCAATCTGGAGCAGGGCAAGGACATCCGCATGCACGCGCCGCTACCCGCCGTGCAGGCGTGCGTGGCCTGAATCACCGCCAGACACGCGCGCAGACATGAGTGAAAATCATCCCGACGGATTTCTTAAACATCCGCGCGAACCGATCGGCTATCGCGAGTCGCAGGAGCGCGTGCATGATTACGATGAGATCTACGCGCCGGCCTGGGACCCACAGCTTCTGCAGCAACAGGGACAGCGCTGCATGGACTGCGGGACGCCGACCTGCATGGCGGGCTGTCCCATCGGCAACATCATCCCGGAGTGGAACGATCTGGTTTATCGCGGCCTGTGGCGCGAGGCGCTGGTGCGGCTGCACGCCACCAACAATTTCCCCGAGTTCACCGGCTACACCTGTCCGGCGCCATGTGAGCCGGCCTGTGTGCTCGCTTACAACAACGATCCGGTAGCGATCAAGGACATCGAACGCGCCATCGTTGACCAGGGCTGGGCGCAAGGCTGGATCGTGCCCGCGCCGCCCAAATCGCGCAGCGGCTTCAAGGTCGCGATCGTGGGTAGCGGACCTGCCGGTCTGGCGGCCGCGCAGCAATTGAACCGCGCGGGTCACCAGGTGACGGTGTTCGAGCGCGACGATGCGATCGGCGGGCTGATGACCTATGGTATTCCGGATTTCAAGTTCGGCAAATATCAGGTCGCACGGCGCGAGGCGCAGTTACGGGCGGAGGGCGTGCGCTTCGAAACCTGTGTCAACGTCGGCGCGGAGATGCCGCTTGCGCGCCTGCGCCAGGACTTCGACGCGGCCGCGCTCACTATAGGCGCGCAGCTGCACCGCGACGTGCCTATTCCCGGTCGTGAACTTCGCGGTGTTCATTTTGCAATGGATTACTTGATCCAGGAGAATCGCCGTCAGGCGGGTCGCGCGGTGAGCGATCGCATCGACGCGAACGACAAGAACGTTATCGTGCTGGGCGGCGGTGATACCGGTGCGGACTGCGTGGCGACCGCGCACCGGCAGGGTGCGAAGCAGGTCGTACAGATCAGCATCAACATCAAGGCGCCCGACGAACGGCCCGCGAACAATCCATGGCCGGAGCTGCCGCGCACCTACACCAAAACCTATGCGCAGCAGGAAGGTGGCGTCGAGGAATACAACATTGACACCGCCGAGTTCGCGGACACAGACGGTGACGGGAAGATCGATGAACTGCGCGTGGAGCGCGTGGAGTGGCAGTACGAGGGCCGCAAGCGGGTCGGCAAGAAGGTGCTGGACCCGGATGTGCGCATACCGGCGGACCTGGTGCTGATCGCAATCGGATTTCAGGGCGCCGAGGCGGATCCCTTCGCGTCCAGCGGTATCGAAATGACCGAACGCGGCACCTTCAAGGTCGACGAACGCATGGTGACCAGTCTGCCCGGCGTGTTCGCCGCCGGCGACGCCAGCCGCGGTCAATCCATCGTCGTGTGGGCGATCGGTGAAGGTCGCGACGTGGCCCGTTGTATCGACATTCATCTCACCGGCGAATCAAAACTTCCCGCGAGCCTGCGCACCGTGAATCCGCCGTTGGGTCTGTAGCGTCACGGCCCGGTCGCCGCTTGCGCGTACCTTTCGCGGGAGCGAGTATTGCAATCGTTTTATCCGCGGCTTGCGATCCATGTATGGCAAGCCCTTTCCGCCAATGTCTGCGTAATCTTTACAACAGGAGTAGATCAATGCATATAGACTTCGACAAAGCAAAAGAGGCCATCGAGGCCGCCGGCAAGAAGGCTGAAGAAATCGATACCAAAATGTGTATCGCGGTGGTCGACTCGGGCGGTAACTTGAAGGCGTTCGCGCGCATGGACGACGCCTGGGTGGGCAGCATCGACGTGGCCATCAAGAAGGCGAAGACGGCCTTGTTTTTTGCGATGCCGACCGGTCAGATCGGCGAACTCGCGCAGCCCGGCGCCTCACTGTACGGCATCGAGCATACCAACGACGGACTGGTTACTTTTCCCGGCGGCCTGCCCATTGTCGACAAGGCGGCATTCTGGTAGGCGGCATCGGCGTCAGCGGCAGCTCGGTAGAGAACGATCAAATTGTGGCAAAAGCCGGTGTGGACAAGCTGGGCGTTTGCGACATGCCCGAGCACCCCTGGCGCACGTAGGCATCGAACCACCGGTTTTCCGGCCACGGATTGGCCGGAGTGACGGCAAACTTATGTTGCGTCATGGCTTACTGGCGGCGTGTCAAGAGTTCAGCCCTGTTGATTTTTCAGCTACTCCCAAGAGTTCGCAGTCATGACGATGTCCTTTTTCATCAAGCTGTATCTGCTCACCGTGCCGGTGTTTTTCCTGATCGACATGCTGTGGCTGGGTGTAATCGCGCGGAATTTCTATCAGAATAGTCTGGGATCCATTATCGGTCCTGGCGTCAACTGGCCGGCCGCGATTATTTTTTACCTGATTTCCATTGTCGGCATAATGATTTTCGCGGTTGCGCCCGCGCTGGCCGCTCAGTCGATTGCCAAGGCCGCGTTTTGGGGCGCGCTGTTCGGTTTCTTTACCTATTCGACTTACGATTTGACCAACCTCGCAACCATCGAAGCGTGGCCGCTTAAATTCGCCGTGGTGGATATTCTCTGGGGCACCGTCCTGTGCACGTTGGTGGCTACTAGCAGTTTTTTCATCGGCCAATGGCTGCGCTGAGGTGGCGATCATTCACTCAGCAGCGCCTCTTTGAGCGACTCCGACAACGGCTGCTCGCCCAGCCACAGGGCAAAATAGTGCGCGGCGAAATCGCGGCCTTTGATCCGCACCACCGTCTTGCCGTTGAGCGCCAGCTCGCTGCCCGCATCCGGGGCATAGCACAGGACGTAATGATCATCGTCGCCTACATCTACGTAAGCCGCATGAAATCGATCGATACGCGCCCGTAGCGGCTCAAGCGCTGACGCTTCGTTCTGGCGTTTGAGCACTGTCTCGGCAGCCTTGACGATATCCTCGCGGCTCACCGCGCGCTGATAGTCCAGACGCAGACACATGGGGACATCGCGCGTTAACAACTGCCTGGCGGCGACACCTGGCTTCCCGTAAAGCGCCGCTTCGTAGACATCGATAAAGCCTAAGTAATGCGCTTCACCGCTGCCCTTGAGCTCGATCGTGGCGCCGTTCCACTGCATGGTTTGTGCATAAGCCAAAGCGCGCTCCGCGACCATGAAGCTTGCAAACGCGAGGCTGACAAGGGCTATGAGCTTTGTTGCGCGCATAAGTAATTCTCTCCTGTAGTCAATGATCGGTGGATTGCCGCAGCGTTGTTTACCGCGCCTCGTCGAGCGGAAAGTGCCAGACCATCAGCACCGCGGCCAGTTTGAACAGCACCGGCAGCCCGCCGTAAAGCAGCGCCAGCGTCCACAGCGCCGCTGGCGGATTGTCGCCTTGGGAGGTAAAGCCGGCGAGATCAAGCAGCGGGAAGGCGATGCCTACCGCCAGCGCCAGTTTGGTGGCCATGTTCCACAACGCGAAGAACAGTCCGGCGCGTCCGCCGCCACCCTCGGCGGTATCGACATCCACGACATCGGCCTGAATCGACGCCGGCAAGGCCAGATCGGCGCCCAGACTCAGACCCGACAAAAGACAGATGACGCCGAAAGCGATGACATCGCCCGCGCCCAGAAACGGCACCCAGACGAATACCGCGCAGGCCAGCAGCATGGAAGCCGACCAGGCCCGGTGTTTGTTCATGCGCCGCGCGATCCAGATCCAGAATGGCAACGCCGCGATCCCGGCTACAAAATAGATGGCCAGCAGCACCCCACTTGCGCTGCGCGCGTCCAGCACGTGAGCCACGAACAGCAGAAAAAGTGTCGCCGGCAGACCGTTGGCGATGCCATTCACAAGATAGGCTGCCATCAGCAATTTAAGCGGCCGGTTGTGCGCGATGAGGCTCAAACCCGCGCGCCAGGCAATGGGCGGACGCTGGCGTTGTGCTTCCGGCACCGCGACGAGCGCGATCAGCAGGGATACGGGAATCGCGAACCACAGCAGCGAGGCCATCAGGTCCAGCGACGCCTGCTGGTTATCGGCGCCGGTGATCGCGGCCGGGAGTGCGATGGCGAGCACGGTGCCCAGCAGCATGCAGCCCTCGCGACTGGCAGTGATGGTCGAACGCCGGTGATAATCTGTGCTCAGCTCAGCACCCCAGGCCTGGTGGGGCACCGCGATCAGGGTCCAGCCCAGATAAGCAAGCGACGTCCAGATAAACAGGTAAACCGGGCCCGCGGATATCTCGGGCCGGAAAAGCTGCTCGATGCCTATCAACAACAACGGTGCGCCAAGCAACATCAGCCCCTTGCGATTGCCGAACGGCAGCCGAAACCGGTCGCTTGCCCAGCCGACGAGCGGGTCGGTGAACACATCCAACAAACGCGCGGCAAACAGGCTCAGGCCTACCGCAGCGGCGCCCAGGCCCAAGGTCTCCGCATAAAACGTCGGCAGGTAAACGTACAGCGGCAGGCCTAATGCGGCCAGCGGCAAACCGGGCAACCCATATGCAAGATAAAAATTTCGCATCGGCTAGCGGGCGGCCTCCAGCGCCGCGTGCATCACGTCGATGCGGCCGGTGTTGAAACCGGCGGTGCAATAGGATAGATAGTAAATCCACAGACGCATAAACTTCTCGTCGTAGCCAAGCGCACGGATGCGCGCCGCGTTTTCTACCACGTTACGGCGCCAGTGCCCCAGGGTAGTGGCGTAGTGCGAGCCGATGAATGCTTGTTCGCGCACCGCAAAGCCCGCGCGCGCGGCCTGCGCCGTGAGCACAGAAGGCGAGGGCAGCATGCCGCCCGGGAATACATACAACTGGATGAAGTCCGGGGAATCGCGATAAATCGGATAATAAGCGTTGTCGATGGTGATACATTGCAGCGCCACGCGGCCGCCGGGTTTGAGGCATCGTGCCAGTGTGTCGAAGTAAACTGGCCAGTAAGACTCACCCACGGCTTCGAGCATCTCGATGGAAACCACATGGTCGAATTGCCCGGTTATATCGCGATAGTCCTGCAGCCGCAGATCGATGAGATGTTCAAGGCCGGCCTCCGCGACGCGTTTTCGGGCCAGATCTAGCTGCGCGGCCGATAACGTGATGCCAGTCACGCGCAGACCGCGACGCGCGGCGGCGAGTGCAAAGCCCCCCCAGCCGCAGCCGATTTCGAGCACATGCTGCCCGGCCCGAGGCCGCAGCAGATCGAGCATGCGCTCGTACTTGCGCATCTGCGCGGCTTCCAGCGAATCCTGAGCGCTGGCGAAAAGCGCGCACGAGTAGCTCATGCCGGCATCCAGCCACAACCGGTAAAAATCATTGCCGAGATCGTAATGGCTGGTGATATTGCGGCGGCTGCCCGTGCGCGTGTTGGCGCGCAGCCGGTGTGCGATGCGTTTGGCGAGGCGTGCGAGCGTGCTGCCCTGAATTCGATCACTGAGATATTCGTCGTTAATCAGCAGCAGTTCCAGCAGCGCGGCGAGATCGGGGCTGCGCCAGTCGCCGGCCACAAAACTCTCCGCGAAACCGATATCGCCGCGCGCCAGCACGCGCAGCGACAGACGCAACGGCCGGTCGATAAGCAACTTCGCAGCCGGCCCCGGCAGCGCGCCCCTGAATATCTGCTGTTCCTCAGCCGAGGTGCTGACGGTCAACTGGCCGGCCGCAACGTTGCCGCACAGCGTTTCAAAGATGTATCGTAAGGCACGTGATCTTAATGGTTTGCGCAGGGCGCAGATTTCGGTCTGTTCAAGGCTCATGGTCGTTCAGTGCGTTGTTCGGCGTGCGATGTTCCGGTTGGTGCGTAGTTATCCTCGGCGCTCATGGCCTCGCCGGGTGGTTGGGGTTTGCGGTGGTAGCGCGCGCCGCGCAACCAGATTTTGAACGCCTGCCAGTGAATCATAGTGATCACCTTGATCGCCAACAGCGGCATGTGTGTGACGCAACCTAATAACTCGCGATCGGACAAAGGCGCTCCGCGGCCGCGCTGGGTGGCGGTCAGGAAGGGACGATGGTGCTCCGTTTCTCTGATAACGATGTTCAGTCGCGCGTCCGGCGCGGCGAAATAAAACCGGTAGTGACCGTGCATCGAGATCAGCGGTGACACGTGGAACTGCTTGGCCCGGCGAGCGCGCACCGGCCAGGGCATGGGCCGCCCGCCATCGTGCAGCAGATAGCAATGCTGTTCGCCAAAGGTGTTTTTCACTTCGCACACGAGCGCGCGCAGGCGCCCGTCCGCGTGCCAGCAATACCAGATGCTCAACGGGTTGAAGGCGTAGCCCAGAATCCGCGGCATGCACAGCAGCATCACGCGACCGCCGGCGAGTTCGATCCCGAACTGCGACAGTTCCCGTTCAATCCATGGGCGCAGCGGTGTCCCGTCGCGCGGGCCATGATCGCGATCACGCACGCTCAGCAGGTTAAAGCGGTTGTGTGAGAAGCATCGCAGGCGGTGACGCAGCCGCGGGAGTTCATCGATATCCAGCAACAGGCTGAAGATGCGATAGGTGAATCGGTATTTCGGCGATGATACCCGCCGGTGCATGACCTCGCAGCGATACACGCGGCTGTGGATATCATTCAACATCGATTCAGCGCACTGGCATGGACGGAGACTGCCAGGGCGGTGGCGCGCCCAGCGCGGTCGCGACGCCGACTGCCGCGCGCAACGCGTCTTCATGAAACCCGTAGCCGAAATAACTTCCACAGAACCACGTACGCTGCTGTCCCTGAAGGAGATGCAGATCGCGCTGAGCGTTCACGGCGGCGCTATCGAATAGCGGGTGGTTAAAGGTGATTTCGCTATGTGTAAGCGCGGGTTCACGCAGCGGATTCAGGGTCACAAAAAATTGTTCGTGCCCGCCGAGACGCTGCAGGCGGTTCATCCAGTACGTGACGGACACGTTGCCGCCGCTATTGCCGCTCTGGTCCGTTCCACCCTGGACCATTCCACCCGAGCCCGTTCCACGATGCTCCGTAATGTAGTTCCAGGCCGACCACACTTTGCGACGGCGCGGCATCAGCGCCGCATCCGAGTGCAGTACGGTGCGGTTCGCCTGGTAGCGAAATGAGGACAGCAATGCGCGTTCCCTATGCGTAGGCTGATCGAGTAGCCTGAGCGACTCGTCGGCGTGACAGGCGAGCACGACCTCATCGAACCGTTGTGGCGCGCCTGCCGCGACGTGCACCTCGACGTACTCCTCACAGCGCTCGATACGTCGCACGGGCTGCGCGACTTGAACATGCTCAAGTCGCGGCAACATGCGCCTGATGTACTGGCAACTGCCACCGACCACGCTCATCCATTGCGGGCGGCCGCGCAGGTCCAGCAGTCCGTGGTTGTCCAGAAACCGAAACAGGTGAGCCGCTGGAAACGCCAGCATTGCGTCGCTCGGACAGGACCAGATGGCCGCGGTCATGGGCAGCAAATAGTGATTCCGGAAAGAGGCCCCAAAACGGCCTTGTGCCAGAAACTCGCCTAAATCCCGGCTTTGTGGCGCGCAAAGTTCGCGTTTCGCCGCGCGGTTGAACCGCAGGATATCGGTCAGCATTTTCAGAAACCGCGGGCGCGCCAGGTTGCGCTGCTGGGCGAACAAGGTGGCAATGCCGTTGCCGGCGTACTCGATGGCGCCGCCGTCGATCGAGGCCGAGAACGACATCTCCGTTGGCTGGGCGTTGATCTTGAGCAAAGCGAACAGGTTGACCAGGTGCGGATAATTGCGCGCGTTGTAGACCACGAAACCAGTATCGATCGCCTTATGACCGTCGGCGGTATCGAGTTCGATGGTGCGCGCATGTCCGCCGAGATAGTCATTCTTTTCAAATAGCGCTACGGTGTGTCGGTCAGCCAGCAACCAGGCCGCCGCAAGCCCCGCGATGCCGCCGCCGATCACCGCGATGCGTTTGTGGCCCATAGATGCGGCTTTGACACTAGCTAGACAAGAGGAGATACCCTACTATCTTTCGCCATGTTTTTGTATAAGTTGCGCCGTAGATTTCAGCGAATTAAATGCCGTGGCGATTGCCCACGACTGAACATTTCTCGCGACCCCGCCATGAGGTCAGAGCAGTGATAGAGTCAACGCAGACAAGTTCGCGCGGCGCCTGGGTGACGGGTGCGAGTTCCGGCATCGGCTGGCACTTAAGCCTTAAATTGGCGCAAGCCGGCTGGCGGGTCGCGGCGAGCGCGCGGCGTGAACAGCAGTTAAGAGAGCTTGCCGCCGCGAGCCCGGAGGGCGCTGTGCGCGCCTTTGCGGTGGACGTAACGGATGCGGTCGCGGTGCGCGTGACCTACGATGCAATCAGGGACGCGCACGGGGCGCCCGACCTGTGCGTATTCAACGCCGGCGTCTACGAGCCGGCGCCCATTACCGATTTCGATTTAAAACGATTTCGTACCCATGTGGAAGTCAACATCATGGGTGTGGCGCACGGTGTGGCGGCGGTGCTGCCGGACATGATCGCGCGCAGGCGTGGCCAGATCATCATCAACGCCAGTGTCGCGGGCTATCGTGGCCTTCCAAACGGCGTGCCGTATGGTGTCACCAAGGCGGCGTTGATCAATCTGGCCGAGACCATGCGCGCGGAACTGTCACCCAAGGGCGTGCGCGTGCGCGTCATCAACCCCGGTTTCGTAAAGACATCGCTGACGGACAAGAACAAGTTCAAAATGCCCGCTCTCATCGAACCACAGGACGCGGCGATGCGCATCATGCGCGAGCTTGACGGAAGTAATTTCGAGATCACCTTTCCACGGCGTTTCACCTACGTGATGAAATGTCTGCGCTGCCTGCCGTACCGGCTTTATTTCCCGCTCGTTCGCAGACTGGTCTGACGCGGCAGGCGCTTGCACGAGATCAACCCAACGGAAAATAAGGACAATCCATGCCCCTGGTCAATATATCGATTCTGAAAGGCAAGTCGCCCGCGTACGTGAAGGCGATTGCCGATAGCGTGAACTCGGCGGTGATCGAAACCATGGAGTTTCCGCACGATGACCGCTATCAGATCATCCACGAGCACGAGCCGCACTGTCTCGAATATCAGTCGCGCAAGGCGGATCGCGTGATGATGCATCTGATCATGCGCAGCGGCCGCGCGCCGGAGGCCAAGCAGGCCTTTTATCGAAAAGTCACAGAAAACCTCGCGCGCGATCCCGGCATCGATCCCGCCAACGTACTGATCACCATCGTCGAGAACCACGATATCGACTGGTCGTTTCGCGATGGCGAAGCGCAGTTCGTGCCGTAAGATGGACCGCGCGAGCGGTTCCGCCGCATGAGCCGGCGCGGTAGTATTGCGACTGGTCAGCCGAATTCCCGCGGCGGAACGCACATGACGTGTTCCCCTGCCTCCCGCCAGGAGTGTGAGAATGCAACAGGATCAACCCGATCGTCAGCGCGCCATAACTTTACGTTTTCTGGCCGAACCCGCGCACGTCAACTTTGGCGGCAAGGTGCACGGCGGCGCGGTCATGAAATGGCTGGATCAGGCCGGTTACACCTGTGCCGCGAGCTGGGCCGGCGCGTACTGCATCACAGTCTACGTCGGCGGCATCCAATTCTTAAGTCCGATCCACGTCGGCGATATCGTCGAATGCCGCGCGAGCGTTATTCGCACCGGCCGCACCAGTCTGGATGTGGCGGTAGATGTCGCGGCGCGCGCGCCACAAAGCCATGAACGCCGCCGTACCGGACACAGCGTGCTGGTATTCGTGGCGGTGGACAATGACGGCAAACCAACCGCCGTGCCGCCATGGCAGCCGGAAACCGAACTCGATCGCGCGCTGGAAGAATACGCCCGCAAAATGGCGGAGTTGCGTAAGGAAACAGACGCCGCGCTGGAAGAACAGATGGCCGCGCTACGCACAACCGCTGCGGCCAACAAAGACGACAGAAACAAATAACCCTATTCGAGATTATTATTTCCTCGACGACTTCATCTGTTCCGTTTTAGAACGCGAAGGTTATTCCCAGCACCAGCAACAGGGCGCCGAGTATCCGCCGCAGGATATGGTCAGGCATGTGAGTCCCAAGGCGCGTGCCGATCGCCACGCCCGGCAACGAGCCGAGTAAAAGGCTTATCAGCAATATAAAGTCTACCGAACCGTGCAGCAGGTGTCCGATGCCCGCCGTGGTGGTCAACAGGACGGCGTGCGCGAGGTCGATGGCGACGATCGCCTTGGCGGGCATGCGTGGATAAAGCGTGACCAGCACCGCACCGCCCAGCGCGCCGGCGCCGACCGACGACAGGCTGACCAGTACGCCGATGATGACGCCGGCGGAGATCGTTACGGGTCGCCCCCAACCCGTGTGCAACTTCTTGAACACGGCGGCGTGCTCGGCGAGACTGCCTCGCTGCAAGGCGCCACCGAACAACAGCATCAGCGCACTCAGCATCAGGCTCACGCCCAACACCGTAGTAATTACCGCTTCCTGACGCTCGGTGTCCACGTCCAGCCACTCCAGCAACAAGAGGCAGGCAATCGCGGCCGGTATGCTGCCGATCGCCAGCCGCCGCACGATATGCCATTTGACGTTGCGCGCCCGGTGATGCACCCACACCGCGCTAGTTTTGGTAATCGAGGCATAGATCAGGTCGGTGCCGACCGCCGTGATCGGCGGCACTCCGTAATAAATCAAAAACGGCGTCATCAGCGACCCGCCGCCTACGCCGGTCAGGCCAACGATCGTGCCGATTACCAGCCCGGCCAATACATACGCGATATCCATCTAATTCCCCGTGGCAATGTCCGCGGGGTAAGTTACCTTGATTGATGTACAATAAAAAGATTCAATACGAGGCCTCTACCGACTACTAACGAGCCCGTCTTTGCGAGCGTAGCGAAGCATTCCAGGATACCCGCAGATCAACGACTTAGTGAGTCGCCTCGTCGCTTACAACCACGCTGCGCTCGCGGAAGGCTTACTCTCGCAATTACGACTTGTTCAGCACTTCACTAACCATCGCCGGACCCGCCCATGAATTTGCGACAATTGCGTTATATCTCCGCCGTAGCCAGACACGGCCTCAACGTCTCGGCTACCGCGGAAAGCCTCTACACCTCGCAGCCTGGTGTCAGCAAGCAGATCCGGATGCTGGAGGACGAACTGGGGGTGCAGGTGTTCGAGCGTTCCGGCAAGCAGCTTACGCGCATCACACCGGCCGGGCAGGCCATTCTGGAATTGGTGGACAATGCGCTCGCCAGCGTGGAAAACGTGCGTCACGTGGCGCAGGAGTTCAAGGACCCGCAGCGCGGCAGTCTCTCCATCGCCACCACCCACACGCAGGCCCGCTATGCGCTGCCGGCGACGATATCGGCTTTCCGACGGCGGTATCCGCGTGTAACCCTGCACATGCATCAGGGCAGCCCTACGCAGATTTCCGAGCTGGCGGTGAGCAGTCAGGTGGATTTTGCGATCGCGACCGAGGCGATGGAACACTTCGAGGATCTGGTGATGATGCCCTGTTATCACTGGAATCGCTGCGTGGTGACGCCGCCCGACCACCCGCTGTGCGACGAGCAACCGCTTTCCCTGGAGGCCGTGGCGCAATATCCGCTGGTCACGTACGTATTCGGGTTTACCGGCCGTTCGCAACTAGACAAGGCATTCAGGGCGCGGGGATTGACACCCGACGTGATCCTGACTGCCACCGATGCCGACGTTATCAAGACCTACGTCAGGCTGGGGTTAGGGGTGGGCATCATAGCCCGCATGGCGTACGAACCGCGCATAGACGGCGATCTGCGCATGCTCGACGCGAGCCATCTGTTCGAGCACAGCACCACCAAGATCGGCTTCCGGCGCGGCGCATTTATGCGTAGCTACATGTACGACTTTATCGAACTGTTCTCGCCACCCATGAATCGCGACATCGTGGACGCGGTGGCCGAAGCGCGCACCGGCGAGCAGCGCGAAGCGCTGTTTGAGGGGCTGGAATTGCCGATGTACTGACAGGGTTTTCTTAAAATCGCTTAACGCAAAGTGCGCAAACACGTAGAGGTAAATTACAAATCGAAGGCGAAGTATCGGGGAAAATTGGGGACAGACCACGCGTAAAACATCGTGTGATCCTTGCGAGCTATTCGGGCTCCGCTCACGTCTCAAGTATTCGTGGTCCGTTCCGTATAATTCTCCCGAACCAGGTTTCTGCTTCTCTGATTTTTAGAGTGCTCGAGCGTATATGGTACGATCTGGAAACGGAGGAGACAGTGAACCTATGCGGCGGTTGCAGCGCGATGGCGTAGCGTTGTTCCATGTTGAGGCGGGCAGCGCCTCACCGCCCTTGCTGCTGGTGCATGGTTGGTGTTGCGACCATGCGTACTTTGCGCCGCAGTTCGAACACTTTGTGGATAAACAGTATCGAGTCGTGGCCGTGGATTTGCGCGGGCACGGCCATAGCGACAAGCCACGACAGAATTACTCGATGCAGGCATTCGCCGATGATCTGGCGTGGCTTTGCGCAACGCTCGGGCTGGACAAGCCGATAGTGATCGGGCACAGCATGGGTGGGATAATCGCCTTTGATTTTGCCTGCCGGTATCCGGACGCTGTCCGTGCCGTTGTGATGCTCGATGCGGCCGTTGTGCTGCCGGCTGGCGCCAAGGCCGCAATCCCGAAGATGGTCGAATCGCTGCGAGGCTCCGGTTACCGTGAGGCGCAGCGTCGATACGTGGCGAGCGCCCTCTTCCTTTCGACTGATGACCAAGAGCGCAAGACGCGCATTCTGGATGATATGTCCCGCGCTCCACAACATGTGATGGTATCTGCGATGGAGGGCCTCCATCGCTATGATTCTAGTTTGGTGGCGAATGATCTGAGGGCGCCCGCACTTTATATCGCCGCCGACGAGCCCCAGCGACGCGCCGATATGACCCGCTTCCAACGAATCTGCCCGAACCTAATGTTTGCACAGACCGCAGGCTCGGGTCACTTCTGTCAGCTTGAGGTGCCCGAACAGGTCAACCCCATGATCGAACGTTTCCTCATGATCGCTCCGTAGAAACCGCGGCGCGGAATCTTCTCAGCACCGAGGATACCGCAGCCACGAGACGCATCGTTTTCGGATAGATTTGTGCGGACATCGGTAATCGGCCACCTTGTTCATGTCCTTAGCGTACTGTTTGCATGTCCTGTAACAGAGGACAGAACGGAATGGCACTTGTTTAACTTTTCGGGTTCTGGTCGTCGCTTGACCGTTCTGGGTTCAACGCGTCCTGACCAGAGACGTTGCTGAGCGATCAGGACACACAGGCCTCAAGCTGTTCGTCAGGTGGGGACCCGATCCCGCCGGCCGACAGATTAGAATAAATCTATTGTCTTTCCTGCTATATCGTCGATTAAGGCCGTCGACGAGATTATCGATCTCGGCGCCTACGGGCAACGTTACAGGTATATGTGGTCTGTCCCCTATCCCTTCGATAACCGGGGCGGTAGGCGTCGATGCGCCAGACATGAGAATATCGGCTCAGCCCAGGTTTCGGAGGATTTTACGTGTCACAGCAACAGCAAGATCAATCGACGATGACTATTCGGCTAGGCCATGATGAGTTGGTGATTCGACACCGCTATCAGATAGCAAGCATCCTCAACGATTTTTTTATCGGTATTTGGTTTCTGGTCGGCAGTATCCTGTTTCTTTTTCCCGCGCTGGAAGAGCTGGGAATATGGTTCTTTATTCTCGGCAGCGCCCAGCTTCTGATTCGTCCAACGATCCGCCTAGCGCACGCGATTCACTTGCAGAGAGTTCCCGATAGTTCCTGGGAATTATAAGCGGCTGCGTCTAGAGCATGTTTCCCGTTCAGGGGTTCGCAGATTCTGCAAAGATGTACGAGTAATTGTTTCGAGCCGCGCTCGACACTGAAATGTTAGCCGAGATTCGCGTGGCCACGAGCGGCAACCTTTGCCTTGGGTAACCAGCGTTATCGCACGCAGATTGAGCGTGCACTGGGTTGTAGGGTGCGCGGAGGGCGCCGGGTCGGCCCAAACGTGAGCAGTGCCCGAATGACTCGCAATGAGATCACTAAACGTTTAAATCTGGTCTGTCCTCAATCTCCCTAAACGTTTAATCGTAGTCTGTCCCCAATTTCCCCCACAATTTACGATCGAGGCAACCGCCGGCGTGGGCAGTCTCTGGGAGCGACATTTCAATAGCAGATTGCTACCCTATTTTCATTACTTGAGCGGGAGGTAATGCAATGAGCGCGAAAAGCCAACCGGTCAGACTCGAACCGGAGATGCCCGCTTTCGCGAAAGACGTGGCGGAGCGCATGATCCGCAGCGACGCCGAACAGTTAAGCCATTGGGCGCGGGTCGGGCGGGAGATCGATCTCAGTTCGGACGTGTCGGTGTCGGAACTCCGGCAGGTACTGAGCGGACACGCCCACTACGATGCTCTGTCGGCTAAAGAGCCGGCCGTGGTGCGCGCTGCGTGGGGTCAGCGCATGGAAGAGTTGCGAGGCGCGCTGCGCCTGGACGAACAATTCAAGATGAGCGGCTATCGTTACGCGGAGCTGGATGAACACGACGAAGTAATAACGCGAGCCACGCCGCCACGCGGACGCAGATCTCCCCGTAAGCAAACGTCGTTTTGCCAGTCCTCCACTTGATCGTCGGCCCCCAGGCCGCAGCGTTTAACGGTAATTTCCACTTCCTGCGGCCCAAGCGGGTCGCTTGGCCAGCGCCGCGGCGCTGACGCTTCATCACGGGCATACCGGCGCCAACGGAGGTTCAATTTGCTACTGCGGAACGGCAGTGTGGGCGTCTCATCCCCGCTGGTCCGACGCGGCAGGCGCAGTGAGGTGAGTGGAGCCAAGGGGGCAGTTTTGAAACTGTTGAAGCGTACGATTGAGGCTGAACATCATCTCATCGAATATACCAGCGGGGACTCGCTGCATCGGGCGTGAAAGGTTAGAAGTTGAAGCCGGTGCCAATAGTGTACACCAGCTTTTCGTCGTTGGAAGCACCTTCAGACTGATTAGCGTCTTCCAACGAGACCTGGTATTCGACCTGAAACGTTATAAACGTCTTTTCCGGCAGGTAGAAGTTCACCCCAACCTCTGGAGCGACGATGAATGCTTCGTTAACGCGTTCACCGTATGAATAACCAAGGCTTGCGCCGACAAACGGCTGTACTGGATCGAGGTGGAAGTGAACGTTGTAGAACCCGAGTGTTTCGCCGCGCCAGAGATCGCCACCGCGTTCGGATTCGTCAAGACGAGTCCTCTGGCGCACGCCGAATTTCTGGAAGTCCGTTACGAACAAGCCGACACTACCAGACGCGCCGACGACAGTCTTGTCGGAATCATTGTCATGGCTACCAACGCCCGATAACTGGAATTCGAGATCGCCTTTTTCGGGCGTTGATTGAACCGCAAACGGGAACAGGCCGAGCAAGCCTGCCGCAAGCAATAGATTTCTTTTCATCGCGAACGCTTGTTGCTTCGGCCGGAAATCCCTGACTAAATTGCCGCGGCTGGCCTGATCCGGATCGAAAGTTACTGGCGACCGCCCAACTTCTGCGATGAGTCGCCACGTCGAGACGTTCTCCGTTCCATGCCGGCGCCGACTTGCGCGACAATTCGTCAGCGAAGCGGAACCGCAGTCTCGGCGACCTTCAGCGTCCATCCCTCAATGGGCGTGCCGTCGGTTTGCAGCCGGCTTGCAATGTGGTACAACCGCGCCGTCTCCGGCCCCTGAGTCTCGAAGCGGTCCCGCAGATAGTACGGCGGGATGCTCTGGTAACGCAGCACCACCCGCACGCGCGCCGCTCCCGGAATGGCCGCCAGCGGCACCCTGTAGGTCACCTCGTCACTTCCCGAGCCATTGAAATACTGTGGGTCTTCAAACACCTGCTCGGGTTGCATGAAGCCGGTATTCGCAGCGGTGTTATCCCACCCCGTGGGCAGGAGCCGGTTGTCCTTGACGTTGTGGAAACGGGCCAGGAAAGAGGTAGTGAGCTGGTGTTGATCGTTTAGAGTCCGTTCCTCGTAGATCTGGACCTGCTCCTGCTCAGTGATGAGCTGCCAGTGCGGTTGCCACTCGGTCCTGGCGAACTCGGTGGAAAGCGGCTGGCCGTCGGGGCCGGTGATGACGCCGAGGGCATTGGACCGTCCGCTCGCCCAGAGCACTTGCCCTCCAGCATCGATGATACTGAACTCCAGCCAGGCGCGGCGGAAGCCGACCCCGCTGGGAAATTTATGGCCGGCGTGGTTGGTGACTCGCACTATAGTTTCGAGGGCGTCGCCAGCGATACGCGCCGCAGCGACTTTCAACGTCGCCGTACCGGTGCGCGCCAGATCGACGCTCGACTCAACGGCAGTCAGCAGATCGGTCGCGGTCTGCATCTGGTCGGAGGAATCGTCGGGTGCTGCGATGCCGAGGGTGTCGCGGAACTGCTGGAACATCTCCATTACGAAAACGTTGATACCGACGAGCGTGTGGCGACCGTATGGCGCCCGAGGCGAGAGCTGGATTAACTCGTCGGCGGCGCGGTTGTCCGTATCCGGATAATCCGGCTCCTCGATGTTGGCGATCTTGAAGCGCAAGCGCTGGTCGCGGTAAGTGTGCGGCATGTGGCAGTCCTGACAGGTCCGCGCGGTGCGCGCATTGATCGGCGCGATTTCGTCTTGGTAGGCGCTGTTGCGCCACTCAAGGAATGTCGTCTGCTCGTACTCGTACTCGATCGTCGGGTCCGTTTCGGGATCGCCGGTGTAGCCCGTTGGGATCTTTGGAATGATCACGGTATGGCAGGAGCCGCACAGCGCTGACGACGTTAACTGACTTGCGACTCCTGGGTTGATGCCGAGCGCCTGCTCCATCGGATAAGTCTTTGGATCGTCGTACGGGCCGTACAGCTCGTCCGGCGGGCCAAGGTTGAACTTGCCGGCGAATGTACCCGTGGTGCCAAGTCCTTCCTCCGCGATGTGATGACAGACTGTACAGGAGACACCATCGCGCGCCAGCGCGCCGAACATCGCGTTCTTGTCGCCGGGAAGCGCGTAGACCATATCGTGGCGGAAGGGACCCTTGCCGTCGATGTTGATCTGCCGCTCGCCCATCGCGCCATGGCAGCTATAGCAAAAGTTCTCGGTAAAGGCTGGAATGCCGGGCCGGTAGGTATCGGTTTCGGCTTCGAGCTGCGCATGAAACACCGGATCGCGCCCGGCGAGTCCCATCAGCGATGCCGACCACTCGCCATAGGGTGACAGATTGAGCACCCGCCCACGGCGATCCGTCAACTGCATGTTCGGCAGGTCATAGGCATTGTGACAGCCGACGCACTGGTCGCTGGTGAGAAACTGCCGCGGTCCTTTCGGCCCCGAAAAGGCGTGGTCGAAGTTGTGGTTCGGAATGCCGACCACCTGTGAGGCCAACAGGCTCGGCTGACCGGGGAACAACCCAAGAAAACCGGGGTCCGGCTGAACAAGCTTCTTCGGCAACAAGCGCTTCTCGGCCGGATCATCGTCGATCATCGACACGTGACCGGGATACCACTGGAGCTCGCCAGGGCTCGGGTAGGTGAAGCTCTTCCCTGCGAGATTCCTGAGCGAGGCATAGGTCGTGCCGCTGGCCGCCGAAGCGTGACAGCGCAGGCATCCGGTAAAGCCGAACTCGGCCTGTACGCCAAAGCCGAAGAACTCCTGGAACCAGAACCAACCATCCCGGGAAGCGCGATCGTCTCGGAGCATCGCGGTCCATCCCGACAGCTTATTGCCCGCATTCGGATATTGCTCTTTGATCAGAATCGCGCTGGACGGCGGCTTGCCGCCGGGCCGGCCGGCCGTCATCCAGTCCACCATGTCCGGCGAATAGTACACCCGCACTCTGCCATGGACGGAGTTGTCCACCTCCTCGATGATCGGGCCAGTCGATCGTATCCGGGGGTCGTGCGGCCAGCGCTTGTAGCAGCCCGCCTTGAGCCAGGCGCTAAAGCGCTGACCGTCCGGCGGCGGTCGTTCGCAGACGTCTTGCGCCGATTGAGCCCAAACCGGGGTAAGCCCCAGTGTCCAGGCGTCAAGCGCGGTTGCGACGAGGCACCCAAGCACTAAGACGCCGGAAAATAGTCGCCTGAGATGCATGACGCACTCCTGTTTCGTGAGTTCACGGAGGACTTACTGCACTTTCCAAAGGACGGCCGAGATGGTCCCCTCGTCTTGAAAGACGGGGAAGATCTCGTTAACGCCCGAGATCGGGCCGACGTCGTTCACGACCAGCGTGAAGGCGAGCCGCCGCCCGTTCCTGGCATCGATGTACCCGGCCAACGCCTGCGCATCCAAGACAGCGTTTTCACGAGCTTCTCCGTCTGATCGAGCCAATGTTTCAGCCGTGGATCACGGCGCCGATGATGACGACAACATAGCTCACCAGCCAGATCGAATTCGTGATGATGAGCGGCCGCGCCCGATTGACGATACCGTACAGCAGCCAGAACACGGTAAATGCCAGAAACAGACCCCAGGTGCCGAGATTCAAGTCCTCGGCGCTCCGGGTCGTATAGATCTGAATAATCTGCGGGACAGTAGAAAGTGGCGCGATGATGCCGACGACAAAAGCGCTTCTATCGATGAATCGATTGAAACGAGACCGACTGGAATCGTGCTGAAACTCTTGCGGAGCATCGCGCGTCCGCGGAAAATCGGGTTGATGAATGATGCCACCCCTGTCACGCCCGACATGTGCGTCGGTACCGAGTGAGGATAGTACAAGGGCGCTTTTATGCGGGGCAAGCGGATACAGAAAAGTGCAAACGCCAGGTCATCAGTATAAATGGCGGTCGAGCGGCACGCGATCCTGGCCATGGCCGCCGCGCCGGGCGGCTCTACACCCTTAATATCGCCTCGACACATCGTCCATGTCGCCGCGCTGGTTGAAGGATGGCAGAATTGCTTCCGGCATTGCATGCTTCTTACGAACACGAGGATTGAAAAGATATGGCGAAGAAAAAATGGTCAGAAAATCGATAATGATCACCCCCAAGACATCGATCCTCCATGCTTCCATTACTGGGTCGTAAATCCTCAAGAGATGACTGTTGAATTTTACTACGAAGGTGAGTCGCAAGATGGCTCGGCGGGTGCCAGGACGGCCCGGACGCGAGCAGATCCCGAATGTTTCGCAAGAACTCGATGTTTAATCGGCGTCCGCGCCCAGTTTCTTAGCCTCGTTCATGTTGATACGGTACAAGATTTGTTCAGGTTCATGAGCGCAGAGAATGGATGAATGGCTTCTCTCCAACGTGCCCACGTGGCTTCTAACTCTGCTAGCCATCGGTGGCACGATTTCAGTGTCGATCGCCGCCATGTGGCTGGTCCGCCCCATCGTACAAGCTGCGATGCAGGGCCATCATAATGAGGTCGCCGGTAACATTTTTGCTGTCGTTGGCGTTCTGTACGGTGTTCTGCTGGGATTTCTCGTCATCGCCGAGTGGCAGGCATACCATGAGGCGGCTGTTGCCACTAATCAGGAGGCGGGAATACTGGGAGCGCTGTACCTTGAAACGGTGACGTTGCCGAAAGCGATGCGAAAGGAAGCCAGGCAAGCGCTCTGCGGCTATGCGCGCAACGTGGTGAAGAGCGAACTCCCTTCGATGCGGGCCGCGGAGCGAACGAGGTTGACAGCCGCTTCACCTACCTATCGCGTCTTTGTCGTCTATAGAACGCTTTCCCCGTCAGATGCTCGGTATACCTCGTCATTCGACCTTTTGAGTTCGCTGGTAGAATATCGCAACGAGCGCTTCTCCAGCGATGAGGTTGCGATGCCCGGGCTCTTCTGGCTGGTGCTGTTGCTGGGTGGCGCAATTACGATCGGTTTCTGTATCCTCTTCTATATGGAAAACGGGTCTATACAGACTATTCTGGTAACAGCAACATCGGCAATGGTCGCCTCCTCGCTCATGCTCGTCCTCGTGCTGAGTCATCCATTTCTAGGCGCTACAAAGATCGATACCCCAATTCTTCTGACAAAAATAGCTTCCTGCCCCGCTCCTTAAAATATCCGACATGGCATAGACGCCTGCTCGGTTCCCTTGCCGGGCAGGTCACGTCATGCTGCTGAATGACTCGAACCAGATGCATCATGCGGTTTATCTAGAATTGCGTAGGTTAGAGTTTTGATGACCGGCGCCATGCACTGGAGAGTGAACAATCGCGAAGGCTGAGCGTATGACCAAACCACCAGAGATAATACATGCGGCGCTTGCCGAGAAATCCTGTTCGCCCGAGGCCGTACTCGAACACATCGGCGAGGACGCCGACCTCATTGTAGGCCTGGGCAACGGTGAGCCGGTTACGCTCATCGATGCGATCGAAGCCAATGCGGAGCGTCTTTCCGCAGTCCGGATTCACCAGATGCTACCCGTGCGCGAGCGGCGTTACATGCACGCTACCTTTCCGGGCCTGCGCCACGTCTCCTGGTTCCTCTCCCCACAAAACCGCGAGGCGTTTCATAAAGGGACGTGCGAGCTGGTGCCGAACAACTTCAGCGATGTCCCGCGCCTGATGCGGCGTTCAACGGGGCGCTCGCTGGTGCTGGTTGCGACCTCTGCGCCCGACCGCCACGGCTACTTCTCGCTCGGCTGTCACGCCGAGTACACGGCGGCCATGATCGGTCACTCGCCGTTCTTCGTCGAAGTGAATCATCAGATGCCCCGTACCTTCGGGGAGAACCAGGTTCACTTAAGCCAAATCGTCGGCTGGTGCGAGGCCGATTACCCGCTCGTGGAGTTGCCGCCTCGACCGACCCGGGAAACCGACCGTCGCATCGCCGAGCTCGTCGCGGAGCGCATCCCCGACGGCGCTACAATCCAGGCCGGTATCGGTGCGATTCCTAACGAAGTTCTGGGGCTGTTGGGCGATCACAAAGGCTTGGGCGTTCACACCGAGTTCCTCTCCGACGGGTTCGTGGACCTCGTCGAGAAAGGCGTAGTCACCGGCGCCCGCAAGCGCACCCACCGCAACAAGATCATCACGACCAGCGCTTTGGGCAGTGCGCGGCTGTACGAAATCGTAGACGAAAACCCGGGTGTAGAGTTCTGGCCCGTCGACCACACTAACGACCCCCGCAACATCGCCCGGGAGAACCACATTGCCACCATCAACGCAACCGTCGAAGTAGACTTCCTCGGTCAGTGCGCCTCCGAATCCCTCGGCAGCGAATACTGGTCGTCGTCGGGCGGTCAGCCCGACTTCACGCGCGGTGCGCTCTTCGCCGAACATGGCCAGTCTTTCATCGTGCTGCACTCGACGACCTCGGACGAGTCGGTGTCACGCATCGTGGCGCAACTGCATCCCGGAGCGGCGGTCACGACCTTCAAAAATGTCGTCGATTGCGTTGTCACAGAGTACGGCGTAGCCGAGCTCCGTGGCAGCAGCATTCGAGAGCGAACCCGCAAGCTCATCAGCATCGCCCACCCGAAGTTTCGCGACGCGCTCGAATTTCGCGCGCGCGAGCTGGGCTATGTCTGAGACCTGTGGCGAGGCGGTGTTCGAGACGCCGAAAGCCGAGCAGTCAGTCGCCCGTATCACGATTTCCGCCGAGAGCGATTTCTTGCCGCCTATAGTGGATTTCCTGAGGCAGATGGTTCAACGGCTTGGCCTTAAGGACGAAGATGCCGAGCGCCTGGACCGTGTTGTCGAAGTGGTCTGCCGAAACATCATTGAACGCGCATTCGCGCCAGAGGAGGACGGGCAATACGAGGTTTACATTCTCCGCCGGCCCGGGAAGGTCGTCATCGCGATCGAGGATCAAGGCCTGCCGTTCGATTACGCCCGCCTCCGAGACGGGAGCGATACGATGCTGCAGGACATGCTGCGTCACTCCTTTGCCGATGAAACCCGCTTTTTAAACCTTGGCCACCGCGGCAATCGGGTGGAACTCATCAAAGTCTTGCCGTACGCCGATGTCCGAACGCAACTTTTCGAGGATGAACACCGCCGAACCGTCACTGCTTCGGCTGCTCCGCAGGACAGCCCGGTAGAGATCCGCATGATGCGGCCGGATGAATCGGACGCTCTTTCGCGCTGTGTCTACCGCTCCTACGGCTACAGCTATGACTGTGACGACATTTACTATCCGGATCGAATTCGGGAGTTCCAGGAGAGCGGCCTGATGCGCTCGTGCGTGGCGGTGAGCGCCGGGGACGAAATCGTGGGGCACCTGGCGGTGATGGTCGAGCATCCCGGCTTGAAGGTCGGTGAAGCCGGGCAGGCGGTGGCGAACCCGCGCTTCCGGGGGCATGGGCTGTTCGAGAGGATGAAGATCTATCTCGCGGAAGACTCCAACAACAGGGGCATGTACGGGCTTTACAGCGAGGCCACCGCTGTCCACCCCTACAGCCAGAGGGGCAACCTCCATCTCGGCGCCAAAGAGACCGGATACCTTCTGGGTTACATCCCGGGTTGCGTTTCCTACAAACAAATCGGTGAAGGAAATATCGGCCGGCGTGCGTCCGTCGCTATGATGTATATGAAAGTTAATGAAGGGCCGGAGCGAAATATCTACCCACCCGCCCGCTATAGAGACGTAATACGTTGGCTGGTGGAGCACAACGGATTGCGGCGACATATCGTGGATGTCACCGCTTCGAACCACCAGCCAGTGACAGCCTGTTCGCGGATGAACGTCAACGTGCGCTCTGACCACAACCTGGCTTTTTTACGGGTGATCGAGCCGGGAGTCGACTTGAGTAAATTGATCCAGATCCGAGTACGGGAGCTGTGTCTGCACCGTTTGGACTGCATCTACGTGGACCTGTCGCTCTGCCACCCTGCCGCGCGCGAAGCGGGGGACTCGCTCGAAGCGCTGGGATTCTTTTTCGGCTGCATAATTCCGGAAGCTCGCGATGGCGACATTCTTCGGCTTCAATATCTGAACAACGTGGAGATCAATCGGGACGATATTTACACCGCCTCGGACTTTGGACGGGGGCTATTGGAAACCGTGTTTCGAGGATACGAGACAAGAGTGCGCTGAGGCGAGGTTCTTGCCCTGCCCGCCGCGCCGGGAAAAATCCCGTCTGCGTAATAGAGCGTTCCAACGATTGGTTGATGAGGTCGAAACGTTGCGGAATGATCGTCATTTCTTTCACCGCCAAAGTCATCAGGTATGCCGCGACGATCCCGAGCGCGTAGCCCGCGGATAACGCCAGCAGTGACTTGGCCGCGCGTGCGAATTGACGGTCGAGTGCGACTATGCACACGCCCGCGATGGGTCCGAAGTCCGGCCCGACGATCATCGCCCCGATGACATGCAGCGCGGAGTTGAGGTAGATGCCAATCGCCGCGATGAGAATCGCGATGACCATGAATATGATAAAGCTCCCTGACAATTCAGCGCTCTCGGAGGTTCGGTCCTGGACTTGCTCCCACACCACGGCGTCCGAAGGGCTGCCGTACGCGGCCTCTTCAGCCGCGGGCGCGAGTTGGGAGAGCTCGGTTTCCGGCGGTCCAATCTTGATCGACCCGTTGCGGTCAACACCCAGATCGCAAAGGTCGGAGATGACGTTGCTGGTTTCTTCGTCGGCGACATCGCAGAGGATGACGTCGCCTTGCGGCCTGAATTCCACGCCGCGCAGGACGATGATGTTGGTTACCGACTCCAGCTCGCCAAGCAATTCGAGCACTTGGCTCGTGAGCGTAGCAGGCGTGACGATGCGCAGCTCGATCATGGTTTAAGTACGCGCGTCCTGAGCGGGCGCACGATCTTCTTATCCAAACGGATCATCAAGTGATACTCGCGATCCGGGATCGCTCCTACCATAATGCCTACCACTGTTCCGCGAATGGCCGCAAGTCCAGCTCAAATGTCCAGGCCGAGCGTTGCTGTGCCGTTAAGTGAAACACCGAATCGGCGATGTGGTCAGGATTCATGAAATACTCGTCCGAGTGGTTCGGCATGGCGCTGCGCGTGCGTGGCAGATCGATCACGCCGTCGATAATAACGTACGCAACATGAATGCCCTGCGGATCGAGATGCCGCGCCATGGATTGCGCGAGGCTGCGCTGGGCGGCCTTGGCGGAGGCGAAAGACGTGAAATCCGAGTTGCCCTTGAGCGATGCGGTCGCGCCGATGACGACAATGCTCGGGGCGGCGAGATTTTTCATGCCGGGAATCACGCGCCGGGCGCAGAGCAGACAGCCGAGCGCGTGATTTGCCACGCAGCCTCGAACGCCGCGGGTTCGGTATGCTCGACATCCGACCAGTTACCGCCATCGGCGTTATAGATCAGCACACTCACGGCGCCTAAGTCCCGCTCAATCTCCGCAAAGGCCGCTTCGACGTACTGCGCGTCGGTCGCATCAGCAGTGTAAGCCTTCGCGTCTTGCAGTTCGGACGCCAATTCTGTCGTGGTCGCTTGACTGCGCGCGATTAGTGCGACCGCGTAACCTTCAAACGCGAACCGGCGCGCGAACGCGGCTCCGTTGCCGGGCTCCACACCAACGATTGCACATACCGGTTTTCCCATCGCGTCACCGCTCCCGCTTTTGTAAGACAGGCGCGCAGATTAACGCGTCCGCTGCGTCGCGCCAATGGCAGGCCAGGCGGCCTGGTTTTCGAAACCGCGCCGCACTTACGGATGCAAGGACCGACGTTGGAGTAGTTTGTCTGGACATCTGGCAAACTTCCCGACCACTGAATTTAGATACGTAGAAGAGCGATACTGGTGCGTGCTATGACGCTCGCGGCCATTACTGACCGCAGGCTGGCGCGCATGGAAACGGGTTATACAAGACTTCATAAGCTGCCCATATCATCCCAGCGATACTGATGATTCTTTCGCAAATAACGCTGACCGAGGGTCTAAAGTATCTTTCCGATCGTGATCCAGATTTGGCCGTCATTCTCGATGACCTTGGCGCGCCGCCGTTATGGTCGCGCGAGCCGGGATTCGGGACGCTTATCTGTATCATCCTGGAACAGCAGGTATCGCTTGCGTCCGCCAGGGCAGCTTATGAGCGCCTGCTTGCCGCGGTCTCATTATTGACGCCGGAGTCCTTCCTCGATATTGACGATAGCTTGCTAAAACGCATTGGTTTTAGCCGCCAGAAAATCAGCTACAGCAGACATCTGGCGCAGTCGATTATTGATGGTTCACTCAACCTGGAAACACTGAGCGCCATGGATGATCCGGCGGCGCGCGCGGCGTTGGTGAAGATCAAGGGTATTGGCCCGTGGACGGCGGAGATCTACCTTTTGATGGCGCTGGGCCGGCCGGACGCATGGCCACGTGGAGATCTTGCTTTGGCCGTGGCGGTACAGAAAGTTAAGTGTCTGGCGGCTCGGCCGACCCCGGACACGCTGGAAGAAATGAGCACAATGTGGCGACCGTGGCGCGCTGTAGCGGCGCGCTTATTCTGGCACTATTATTTGCGTGCGCCCAAGCAAAGGTAACGCGCACTCCAAGGAAACAGGGATGCTAAGGAAATAGGTAAATAGGGGCACGCGGAAATGAGTAAATCTAAAAGAATGCAGCAGATGGAAAAGTATCAAAAGAAGCATGGGACAAAGAAGAGCAAGATGGGGGCAGTTATGAACGATGGAAAAAAGAAAGGGAAGTAATCAAGAACCGCTCAGCAAGTGCTTAAATGATTACGGGTATGATCGGCGACTGATTGTTGCTCATTCCCGCGCCTTAAAGACTAAAGCGAACACTTGCAACTGTTATTCAAACCGGGTTGTGCGTTATCAGTAGCATGCCGATGTCTCGCCACCTTCGCTTTCCCTGCGGGACTAGGACGAAATAGAAGGCAGCCCAATGTGGGCGAAATAGGGGCAGATCACGAATAATCAATCGATACGCCGCCAATCACTCTCAGGCGGGCATATGGGCTGCCGGGTTGGCTGGGTAAGCCCAGCCCGGGCGGTGCCCGAGATGCAAAGTTCAGTTTAATATTTTGAAATTTAATGTTTTGACAGCGGCCTCAAGCCACCATGCCGGCGCCGACGGTCTCGTGTGTGAACTCGTCGACCAGGATCAGGCTGCCGGTCGTGCGGTTCTTGCGGTAGCTGTCCACCATGAGTGGGCTGGATACGCGCAGCTTGACCTTGGCGATGTCGTTCATGCCGATCTTTTTGTCGTCCTCAATGCGCCGCAAGGTATTGATGCCAAGCTTGTAGGCGATTTCCTTCACCACGGCGCGAACTTCCTTGGTAGTGTGCCGCAGCATGTATTTGCCGCCCAGGGTCATCGGCTTCTGGTTGAACCAGCACATCATCACATCGACGTCCTGGCTGATGGTGGGCTGATTGTTGGGCTTGACCAGCATGTCACCGCGGCTGATGTCGATGTCGTCTTCAAGGGTGATGCTCACGGACATCGGCGCAAACGCCTCTTCCTGCGGCCCCTCGATCGTGTCGATGGACTTGACCCGCGTGGCAAAGCCGGAGGGCTGCGCCAGAACCTCGTCGCCGGGTCGGAAAATGCCGCCCTCGATGCGCCCCATGTAGCCGCGGTAATCGTGTAGCGCGTCGGTTTGCGGGCGGATCACGCCCTGTACCGGAAACCGCGCGTCGATATGATTGTAATCGCTGCTGATGTGCACGTTTTCCAGGGTGTGCAGCAGGGTCGAGCCCTGATACCACGGCATGTTGTCGGACTTGATCACGACGTTGTCGCCTGCCAGCGCGCTGATCGGAATGTAATGAATTTCCGGGATGTCCAGCTTGGCGGCGAAGTCGTCGAACGAGCGCTGGATGCGCTCGAACACGGCGCGATCGTAATTGACCAGGTCCATCTTGTTGACGCACACGACCAGATGGTGAATCTGTAGCAACGACGCAATATACGCATGCCGGTAACTCTGCTCGACCAACCCGTTGCGCGCGTCCACCAGCACGATGGTCAGATTAGACGTGGACGCGCCGGTGACCATGTTGCGGGTGTACTGCACGTGCCCCGGTGTGTCGGCGATGATGAACTTGCGTTGCGGCGTGGCGAAATATTTGTAAGCAACGTCGATGGTGATGCCTTGTTCGCGCTCGGCGCGCAGCCCGTCGGTCAGGTGTGCCAGGTTCGCGCGATCATCGCCGCGCTGTGCACTGCCGCGCTCCAGTGTTTCCCACTGGTCCTCAAAAATCGATTTGGAATCGTACAGCAGGCGCCCGATCAGGGTGCTCTTGCCGTCGTCCACGCTGCCCGCGGTGGTGAACCGCAGCAGATCCATGTCCAGATAGCGGGATTCGGAAAAATCGGTGTCTGTGGTCGCGCTGGTCATTAGTTTCGTCCCTTAACTTAAAAGTAGCCCTGCTTGAATATACCTCGGCTTAAAAGTAGCCCTGACTAAAAGTAACCCTGGGCCTTGCGGTCTTCCATCGCGGAGTCGGAACGCTTGTCGTCGGAGCGGCCGCCGCGTTCGGTGACGCGCGCGGAGGCGACCTCGCGGATGATGTCCTCGATCGAGTCTGCGTTCGACACCACCGCGCCTGTGCACGTCATGTCGCCGACAGTACGGAAGCGAATCTGCATGTCCTCGTAGTGCTCGCCCTTGAGCAGACCGATGAAATCGCTTTTGGCAAGCAGCATGCCCTTGCGATCGACCACTTCGCGCTTGTGCGTGAAATAAATCGACGGAAGGTCGAGCTGTTCGCGCAGGATGTACTGCCACACATCCAGCTCCGTCCAGTTACTCAACGGAAACACTCGGAAGTTTTCACCGGCATTCTTTCTGCCGTTGTAAAGATTCCACAACTCGGGCCGCTGATTCTTGGGGTCCCACTGGCCAAACTCGTTACGGTGGGAAAACACGCGTTCCTTCGCGCGCGCTTTCTCTTCGTCGCGCCGCGCGCCACCGAAACAGGCGTCGAACCGGAATTCCTCGATGGCGTCCAGCAAGGTCACGGTCTGCAGCGCGTTACGGCTTGCGTTGGGACCTTTTTCCTCGGTCGCGCGGCCCTTGTCGATGGAATCCTGCACCGACCTGACGATCAGTTTAGCGCCTACCTCCTGAACCATTCGATCCCGGAACTCAATCGCTTCCGGGAAATTGTGGCCGGTATCCACGTGCATGAGAGGGAACGGAATCTTGCCGGGCGCGAACGCGCGCTGAGCAAGCCGCACCAGGCAGATGGAGTCCTTGCCGCCGGAGAACAGCAGCACCGGGCGCTCGAACATCGCCGCGACTTCTCGCATGATGTAAATCGCTTCGGATTCCAGCAGTTGCAGATGTGAAAGCTTGTAGGATTTCATGACCTGATCCATATGGTTGTGAAATTTGCTTGTACGGGTGCCGACTATCTTAGGCGCATCCCATCCGTTTTTCAGGCGCGCTCGACCGGGTTTTTGTAACGGTTATCGGCAGTCACTTTGCGCGTTTAATGGTCGATGCCCGAATTTGAGCGCGAAGTCTACTACGAAAGGCGCGTTATTGCAGGCCGGTCGCAACTGGTGCGCATCAGCCACCGGAACATCAAGTGCCCGTATCGCCGTTGGCAACGTGCAGACCGCACTCTTTTTGCGTTTCTTCCTCCCACCACCAGCGGCCCTCGCGCTCGTGTTGATGCGGCAGCACCGCGCGCGTGCAGGGTTCGCAGCCGATGCTGACATAACCGCGCTCATGCAACTCGTTGTACGGTACGTTATTGGCGCGAATATAAGCCCACACCTGGTCGGAACGCCAGCCCGCCAGCGGATTGAATTTAATGAGCGGGTGGTCGTCGGTGCCGTAAGTCGTATCGGTTTGTACGATCGGCACGTCCAGCCGCGTCGGGCTTTGATCCCGGCGCTGACCGGTCACCCAGGCGTCAAGGGTGGCGAGCTTGCGCTTCAGCGGCTCGACCTTGCGGATGCCGCAGCATTCATGATGCCCATCCTCGTAAAAGCTGAACAGCCCCTTGCGGCGCACCAGATCCTGTAGTGAAAAAGTATCCGGCGACAGCATTTCCAGTTCGAGACGATAGTGCTTTCTGATGCGCTCCAGATAACGATATGTCTCCGCGTGCAGACGCCCGGTATCCAGCGAAAACACCTTGACCTTGGGATCGATGCGCACCGCCATGTCGATCAGCACCACGTCCTCGGCGCCGCTGAACGAGATGGCTACGTCGTCGCACGAGTCCAGCGCCAGGCGCAGGATTTCGCGCGGATGCCTGTCCTCGTGGATCTTGGCCTGACGGCGAATTTCGAGCGTGGATAAAGCCATTGCGCTGCCTCGTGCTGAAACGTTGCCAACGCGCCTCCATTCATCATTCATTGAATGTTGACCATCCTGGCTTGCGCATTGTTTTCAGCCACGCTAGCAAAAGCCGTCGGGGTCCGAAAGGAATTAATACGAATATGGTTATATTGTTTTCAATATAAACTCAGCCGCTCGTGAATTTCGCGCGCGCGGCGCCCGAATCCAGCGCGATTCGCACAGCGTCGGCCGCCGCTTGCAGCGTATCAAAGCGCCGCAGATGCGCGAGTGCGATCGCGCCGCCGTACACCAGACTGTCGCGCGCGGCGCCAGATTCGCCAGCCAGTGCTCCGAGCCCCGCTTGCGCGGCGACTTTGGCCGCGGCGTAGGTGTCGAGCGCGCTTTCACGTTCGCCGTCTTTTTTCGCGTCCGTCAAATCCGGAGGCAGCGGCAACGCGCGGAACGGGTAGTCTATGTTCAATTCCGCGGGGTTGACCTCGCGCGATTCCGGTTCGTGCGCCTCGTGAAACACATGAATCTTCGCCGACTGCCGCAACGAAGCCAGCACGCCGCCCTCGACGCCGCGAATCACCGCGGCCGATGCAAAGCCGATCGCGCGCGCCAGCCGTGCATACACGGGCGGATAAGCCTTGTGGACGTAGCCGGTGATCAAATGCGTGCGGCGGCGGCCACGCACCGGTCCGGTCAGGTTCTCGACTGTGGAGATTACCGGGCGCTTGACGATCAACGCGCGCAAACCTGCCAGCGCGTGCAGGGCGGGACAAAACGATTGCTGGTCCACATATGCCCAGCCGTAGCGCGGATTATTCAGACGCGCCGCTGCTTGCACCACGTCGAGATCCACATCGATGCCCGCGGCGCGCAGCACCTGCCGGGGCGTAACGCCGAACTTGGGCGCCACGGATTCCAGACCGTGACTGATCGTCGGCACACCGCACGCGGCCAGCACGGTCGGCAAAAACGCCGACACCGGCAGACAGCGCGCGAAGCCGTCGTAGGGGTCGGCGATGTCCAGGACGTCATCGACGTCCGCCGTGGCCGTAGCGGTGACATCGGCAATCGCGCGCAGCACGCCGTCATTCTCAGCGTCGGTTTCGCGCTTCATGCGCAGCGCGATTAAAAACACGCCGCTTTGCACGGGATCCACCCCGCCCGCGAGAATAAGACGCATGGCGCTGTAAGCCTCGTCGAACGACAAGTCCTTGCTGTATTCCGGGCCGGTCGCGATTTTGGCGATGCAGGCGCGCAGAACGCGTGCGGTGGATGAGTCTGCGGTGGACATGAGGATAATGAAAAGTCTTGACGTAAACTATAGTCGATCACGATGTTGTCCGGATCGCAACCTCAGCTGACGCATGGGTTCAGCGTCGGCCGGTAACGCAATCACCACATGAAATACTTACCTGTTTTTATGGATATCAAAGGCCGCCCGTGTCTCGTGGCTGGCGGCGGGGCCGTGGCCGCGCGCAAGGTGGCGTGGCTGCGGCGCGCTGGCGCCGATGTGATAGTGATCAGTCCACAATTGGGACCGGCGTTGCGCAGCGATGTCGATCACGGCCAGGTACGGCATGTCGCGCGCGAGGTTGCTGCGGGTGACGTGGATAATTACGCGCTGATCGTCGCCGCCACCGATGATTCGGATGTCAACCGGCGCATCGGGGAACTGGCGCAGGCGCGCAACGTGCCGGTGAACGTCGCCAGCGATGCCGCGCTGGGAAATTTTATACTGCCGCCGGTAATCGACCGGGCGCCGCTGCAGATTGCCGTTTCGTCCGGGGGCGCCTCGCCGGCGCTGAGCCGCGATCTACGCGGACGGCTGGAGAATTTTATTCCGGCCACATACGGACAACTTGCCGGCTTGCTGAAGGCATTCCGGCCGGCGCTGCGGCGCCGCTTTCCGGACCAGGCACAGCGGCGTCGTTTCAGCGAACAGGTATTGCACGGGCCGGTCGCCGAGGCGGTGTTTGCCGGCCGCGTGAATGGCGCGCGCGAGATGTTGAGCCGCATGCTGGCCGCGGATACGTCGTCACCGGAACTGGCGGGCGAGGTGTACCTGGTCGGCGCGGGGCCAGGCGATACCGATCTGCTAACCTTTCGTGCCTTGCGCCTGATGCATCAGGCCGACGTGGTGGTCTACGATCGGCTGGTGTCGGAGCCGATTCTAGCGCTGGCGCGCAGCGATGCGGAACGACTCTATGCCGGCAAGTACCCGCGCGGACCCGCCGTCGCGCAGGAGGAAATCAATCAATTGTTGGTGCGGCTGGCGAAACAGGGCAAGCGCGTGTTGCGTCTGAAGGGCGGCGATCCGTTCATCTTCGGTCGCGGCGGCGAGGAAATCTCAACGCTAATGGAAGAAGGCATCCCGTTCCAGGTGGTCCCCGGCATCACCGCGGCGTCGGGTTGCGCGGCCTACGCGGGCATCCCGCTGACCCATCGCGACTACGCGCAGGCCTGCGTCTTCGTCGCCGGCCATTTGAAGAACGGCACAGTGGATCTCAACTGGTCCATGCTGGCGCACGAACGGCAGACACTGGTGTTTTATATGGGGCTTCTAGGGGTTGACGCGATCTGCCGGCAGCTCACCGCGCACGGATTGTCCGCGAGCACGCCGGCGGCCCTGATTGCGCAGGGCACCACGCCGCGCCAGCGAGTGCTCATCGGCAACCTTGCAACCTTGCCGGGCCTGGTGGCTGACAACGCCGTGCAGGCGCCCACCCTGATTATCGTGGGTCAGGTAGTCAGCCTGCACGGCAAGCTGCGCTGGTTCGAGCCACAGAAGGACAAGACCCCGGATTATTGAGTCTTGCATAAGTGCTTAACAGAGATGTCATGCTGAACGAAGTGAAGCATCTGCTTTTTACGTGGCAAAACGGCAGATTCTTCGGCCTTCGGCCTCAGAATGACAGATCGCTGAGTGTCAACCATTTTTAGCAAGGGTCAATAAAAGACCTGCCGATCAGCGCTAAAGAGCCTCTGATCAAGTCGCCGTAATCGTCATGGCGAGCATGGCAAAGCAATTTAGAATGCCAGCAGATCAGTTACCTAATGGATCACCACGTCGCTTCACTCTAACCATCTCCGATGGCTGGCGCTGACGCCTCCATTCGACCAGAAATCAGCGTTCCAGATGATGCGCGTCAATTGCGTGACCGGGATGATTCTCCGATATGATGTCCGCGTGCATCTGCATGTCCGCGCCCCGCCTACGAGAGGCCGAGCTTTTCGGACGCCATTTTTGCGCCTTTAACGCGCGACGTGATCTTCTTGAAGGCAACGTCGCGTGCGACATCCGGTGAGCCGTGTTTGGGTTTCATGTCAACGCTGAACGGCGAGAAACCGCAGTCGTCGGTCGCACCCAGGCGTTCTTTCGGGATGTATTTCGAAGCGAGCATTAGATCGTCGCGTACCTGCTCCGGCGTCTCAACATTGGGGTCCTGCGGGTTGATCACGCCGATAAAGCACACCTGCGCAACCCCGTTCGCGTCCTCGCGGCTATGCTCACCGACAAGTTTGTACACGCTCTCCTTGTCCTTCTCGCTCGCGAGCTGCATGAGAAAGTAACCGGCGTTCATCTTGAACATGCTGGGCAGTAATTTCGCGTACGGCACATCGGCGCTGTGCGTTGAGTCCATGTCGCCGCCGGGACAGGTGTGAATGCCGATGTTTTTGCGTTCTTCCGGAGAGAACCGATCGATGACCCGGTTGTTGAGTTCGACGAACTGCTCCAGCATGCCGCGCCCGGTCCACGGATTGTCGGGATCGTTGCGGCAGGCAAGCCGCCCTTCCGTGAAGTCGATCGACACCCGCGCGGCACCCGCTTTGAACGCCTTGCGGATGTCTTTTTCGCACTCGTTGCAGAGGTCTTCCAGAAACTTTTCGCGCGGGTAGCCGGGCACCTCGTCGTCCAGCGGGTACAAGAGCGCGAGCATCGATGGCGCGATCACGGCCTGCTTCATTGGTTTGCTCGCGTACTTGATGGATTTTTCCAGATAGTCCGCGGCGTACGTCTTGTACTTGAACGGGCCCGCGGTCAGACGCGGCAACTGGCGATGATGACCGTCGGCGAACACGGCGAAATACTGGCCGTCAGCGGCGAGATTATCGGCCAGACCAGTGCCCGTCAGCGTGTCGGTCAGCGGATAGGTAGCGAAGCTCGAAGCGCGCTGTTCACCGTCGGAGATGATCGGCGCGCCGGTCGCCTCGCCGCGCTTGATCGAATCGCGGCACGCGTCATCCTGCTCGGTCTGTAACTGTTCGAACTTGATCTTGCCAGCGTCGTAATCCTCGATCGCCTTTTGCAGCTTGACTGGCCGCGGCAGTGAGCCCACTGGTTCGGTTGGTATCGGCATATTCGTAGCCTCCGTTGGTATTCAGTTATCGTTGATTTTATACGACCCACTTTTGAGTATAGGCCGCCGGATCGTAATTGCCCGCTGACATCCGGGCAAACCGGTTGAGCATGATGCTTGATCGGCTTCCGGGCCGATCATTCAAAGTCTCCTTGGCGGATGCTCGGACTCAGAATGGTCCAACGCCGTCTGATCTAGCCGGGCTTGCGGATTCCCTTCAACGTCCGGTATGAGCGATGGCGGGCGATGTGCAGAAAATCCCGCACGTATGGACGCATTCGCTCACCGCTCCGGGTGGCAGCGTGTAGCGTTCCCCACATGCCGTCCGCGCCCAGCGGCCGCGCGATCACGTAGCCGCGCTCCACGTATTCCATCAACGCCCAGTTCGGCAGCGAGGCGACGCCGCGGCGGCTGGCGACCAGCTGCATCATCATCACCGTCAGTTCGGCGGTACGCACGGCGGCGGGTGTCACGCCGGCGGGCCGCAGAAAATGCGTGAAGATATCCAGCCGCTCACGTGCGACCGGGTACGTGATCAGCGTCTCGCCGCGCAGGTCGGCGGGCGTAATCCACTCGCGCGTGGCGAGCCGATGGTGCGGTGACATCGCCAGCAGCGCCTGATAGCCAAACAGCGGATCGTAGTCGATGTCCTGCAGCGCCTGCGGATCGGAGGTCACGACCAGATCGATATCGCCGCGCGCCAGCGCTGGCAGCGGCTCGAAGCTGAAGCCCAGCGACAAATCCATCTCGACGTTGGGCCACGCACGCCGATACTCATCCATGGTCGGCATCAGCCACTCAAAACAGCTGTGGCACTCGATCACGATAAACAGCCGCCCGGCCTGGCCCTCGGCGATGTGCCGCAACTCGTCCTCGGCCGCGCTTACCCGCGGCAACACCTCGTCGGCCAGGGCCAGCAGGCGCTCGCCGGCCGGCGTGAAGCGCAGCGGCCGCAATTTGCGGACGAAAAGCGGCGTGTCGAAGTGATCTTCCAGCGCCTTGATCTGATGCGAAAGCGCCGACTGCGTGAAATGCAGCCGTTCCGCCGCCGCTAGCAGGCTGCCGCCTTGGCGCAGTGCGTTGAAGGTGCGCAGTGATTTGATGTCCAGCATGAATGTAATTCAGGTTAAATTGAATATATATGAGTTGTATGCAATTCAGTTTGCTTCCAACATGCGGTTTTCGCAAGCAGATATAACAGGAGGGCAAGTTGACGATTGCACACAACCTCGGGTTTCCCCGTATCGGCGCGAAGCGTGAGCTGAAAAAAGCGGTCGAGGCGTACTGGAAGGGTGAAATTGATCGTGAAGGTCTGGCGCAAACCGGCAGAGATCTGCGCGCGCGGCACTGGGATTGGCAGCGCGACGTGGGTCTGGATCTGGTTCCGGTCGGGGATTTTTCGTGGTACGACCAAGTGCTGGACACGAGTGTATTACTGGGCTGCGTGCCGCCGCGCTTTGGCGAAATCCAGGGCGAGGTGAACATCGACACCTATTTCCGCATGGCGCGCGGGCGGGCGCCGCGGGGCGAAGATGTGCGTGCCTGCGAGATGACCAAGTGGTTTGACACCAACTACCACTACATCACGCCCGAGCTGCATCAGGATCAGACTTTTCGACTGGCGTCCCGCAAGCTGTTCGACGAGGTGAAAGAAGCGAAGGCGCTGGGGCACACGGTCAAGCCCGTGCTTCTGGGGCCGCTGAGCTGGCTGTGGCTGGGCAAGACCAGGGGCGCGACATTCGACAAACTGGAACTGCTGGAGCGCATCCTGCCGGTTTACGCGGAAACCTTGAGTAGGCTGCGCGAGCTGGGCGTAGAGTGGGTGCAGATCGACGAGCCGATCCTGGTGCTGGATCTCACGGGCCGCTGGCGACAGGCGTTCGAGTTCGCTTACAACCGTCTACAGACGCGCGACATCAAGACGTTGCTGACCACGTATTTCGGCGGCCTGAACGACAACCTCAGCCTGGCCGCCCGGTTGCCGGTCGCGGGACTGCATGTCGATGCCTTGCGCGCGCCGCAGGACGCCCAGCTCGTGATCGACGAGCTGTCGGTTTACAAGGTCTTGTCGATCGGTATCGTCGACGGGCGCAACGTGTGGCGCAATGATCTCGACCGCTCGCTGGAGGTCCTCGAAGCCGCGAAGGCGAGGCTGCGCGACCGCCTGTGGGTCGCGCCCTCGTGCTCGTTGTTGCACGCGCCGGTAGATCTCGAATCGGAACGCAAGCTGGACGGGGAAATTGCGTCATGGCTTGCGTTCGCCCGGCAAAAACTCGATGAGGTCGTCACGCTCAGACGTGCGCTGGACGAGGGGACATATGCCGTCGAGGCCCAGTTAAAAGTTTCGCGCGAGGCTGTGGAAACGCGGCGGGCATCCGCGCGCATCCACGATCGATCGGTACAGGCGCGTGTCGCCGACATCACGCGGGACATGGCTCGCCGTCAGCATCCGTACACCGAGCGCGCCAGGGCGCAGCGCAAGCAGTTCGATCTGCCGGCGTTCCCGGCGACTACCATCGGCTCGTTCCCGCAGACCCGCGAGATTCGCGCCGCGCGTCGTGACCGCAAGGCCGGCAAACTGACGGACGCCGCGTACGAGGCGCGAATGAAAGACGAGATCGCGCAAGCCGTGCGCCGTCAGGAAGATTACGGGCTGGACGTGCTGGTGCATGGCGAGGCTGAACGCAACGACATGGTCGAGTACTTCGGCGAACTGATGCGGGGCTTCGCCTTCACGCAGAGCGGCTGGGTGCAGTCGTACGGTTCGCGCTGCGTCAAGCCGCCGATCATCTACGGCGACGTGTCGCGGCCGGCGCCCATGACGTTGCAGTGGATCGAATACGCCCAGTCGTTAACGGAGAAATCGATGAAGGCGATGCTCACCGGGCCGGTCACCGTTCTGCAATGGTCGTTCGTGCGCGACGATCAGCCGCGCGATGCAACCTGCACACAGATTGCGCTGGCCCTGCGCGATGAAGTGGCCGATCTGGAAAACGCGGGCATCCGCATCATCCAGATCGACGAACCGGCGTTCCGCGAAGGTCTGCCGCTGCGGCGCGGCGACTGGCAGGCGTATCTAGCCTGGGCGGTGAAGTGTTTCCGGCTGACTTCCAGCGGCGTGGGCGACGCGACGCAGATCCATACGCACATGTGTTATTCGGAATTCAACGACATTATTTCGTCCATCGCCGATCTGGATGCCGATGTCATCACCATCGAGACCTCGCGCTCGGATATGGAACTGCTGGATGCGTTTGTGGATTTTGATTATCCGAATGAAATCGGCCCCGGCGTCTACGATATCCACTCCCCCAACGTGCCCGGCGTGGATGAAATGGTCGATCTGATGCAGAAGGCTGCCGGGCGCGTGCCGCCGGAACGCCTGTGGGTCAACCCCGACTGCGGGCTCAAGACTCGCGACTGGCCTGAGGTCGATGAAGCATTGAAAAATATGGTGCTGGCGGCTCGGCGGCTGCGGGAGCAATTCTCCCACCGCATGGAGTGACACCTGCCCCGACGTATGCCGGGATCCGATGACATTGCATCCGGGAGACCGCGCCTTGCGCGAACGCTTCAAGAGGGTTGGTTCGACAAAGAAGCTGGCGCTGTTCGCTGAACTTCGTTGGCGCGCAGCCATCGCACAATGCCATGATTGCGATCTGCAGGCTCGATACGTCTTGACGACGTTAGGATGGACCTACGACCGATGCTGACGCGTCGCAGATTTTTGGCCACCGCGGGCGCGGCCGGCGCCTTTGCGGGATTGCGCGTGGCCCTTGGCGCGGATGTCAAAACCGATTTGGGTACGTGTATCAGGTCGCCATTCGGTCCTTTGCAACCGGATCCGAACCGGGCTCTGATCCCGCGCCGTTGAAAGCCATGGGCCGCTTCAGGCACGAAGCGGTCGCGATCGATCGCGCGACCGGTGTTGCGTATCTCACCGAAGATCAGGACGACAGTCTCATTTATCGCTTCCTGTCCGATGCGCCCGGACGCCTGCAGGCGCTGGTGTTGGTTGAGGGACAAGCAGCGGATACGCGCAACTGGCCGGGCGGCAGTGGGAATATGCGCGTACGTAAATCCGCAAGACTGATTACAGTCCCGGCCGCCGGATGGGAGCCGATTTCCTTTCCTAAATAGCTTTGATTATCATTTGGCTGAGTCGCGTGGTTCCCTCACTCGCCGTCTAGGCATACCGGTTTACTGGCCATGCCGCTCATTTGCGTCGAATCAATCGCTATAGATTATGTCAATAGGCAGTCAATAGCTGTCGCGCGTTTCAATACGCCGGGTTAACGCGGACCCAGCTCACAGACTGGAGTCAGCGGTATGGGTTTTAGTATCGGACATTTGCTGGTGGTATTGCTCATCGTCGCTTTGCTGTTCGGAACCAAGCACCTGCGCGACCCGTGAAATACCCGCCGGATCAAAAGCACAGCCGCGCCGTACCCGTCTCTTACCAATTTTTACTAGTCCAAGGAGTTTGATGATGGACCCTGAAACGTCCACGGTTGCCGTTTCGTCTCCCATGTTATTGCAGGAGTTGTTGTTGAATGCCGACCCGGTGGTCAAGGCCGCGGTGATCCTGCTGGTTCTGTTTTCAGTGTGGTGCTGGGCCATTATCGCGACCAAGACGTTTCAGCTTATCAAGGCGCGGCGCTCGGTCGCGCGCCTGGAACGCGAGCTCGATACCGACAAGACGTTCGAGCCTGATCCCGCGAGCGCGCGCGCTTATGCGGTGGTTGAGGCCGGTACCCGCGAGTGGCGGGATGGCGCGCCGACGGACGGCGCGCCGGAGTCGCGTTCGGAGACGCGCGAACGTATCGAACGGGCCATGCGCGCGGCATTGAGCGGAGATTTGCGCGACCTGCAGAAACGCCTGCCGTTTCTGGCGACGGTGGGGTCGGCGGCGCCGTTCATCGGACTGTTCGGCACCGTGTGGGGAATCATGAACAGTTTCACCTCCATCGCGCGTTCGCAGGACACCAGTCTGGCGGTGGTCGCACCGGGCATCGCCGAAGCCTTGCTGGCCACCGCCATCGGTCTGGTGGCCGCCATTCCGGCGGTCATGGCTTACAACAAGTTCGCGACGGAGTTTTCGATCTATTCCAACCGCGTGCAGACGGCCATCGGTACTTACGGCGGGCGGCTCGCGAAGATAACGCCGCGGGGTAATGCGTAATGGCGCTGCATCTGATGGATCTGGGCGGCGCGGTCGAGGAAGCCGGCAGTGACCTGCATCCCATGGCCGAGATCAATGTCACGCCGTTCGTCGATGTCATGCTGGTGCTGCTCATCGTGTTCATGGTGACCGCGCCGCTGATGGTGCTGCAGGTGCCGGTCGAGTTGCCAAAAGTAAGCGCCAACCCGATGGAAAAGCCGCCCGCGCCAATCGTGCTGGTGCTGAACAGGCAAAACCGTATTTTTATCGACAAGGCGGAGATCACGGAAGGCGAAGTGTTCGGGCGGCTTAAGTCGCTTAATACGAAACGCCCCGATGCCGCAGTTTATGTAGGCGCGGACGAAGGCGTTGCGTACGGCAAGGTCCTCAAATTGCTGAGCGCCGCTGGCGCCGCCGGCTTCGCACAAGTCTCGCTGCTCTCCGAAGACGCTCCGCAGTAAGCCGCGCGGCACGTCGGTCCACCATGCGTTACGGCATTGTTCTCTCCCTTGTTCTGCACGTCCTGGTAATCGTGCCGCTGCTGTTCGTCTATACGTCAAGGCCGAACGAACCCGCCGGCCGCGAGACGCCGCCCACGCGCTACGTCGCGCAAACCGTCAACATCGAGGCACTGCGACCCGAGCCGATGCCGGTTGCACAGCCGGAACCGCCGCCATCGGAGGAGCCGGAGATCATCGTAAGCGAAGCGGAGCAGGCCACCACAGTCGCACCGGTGGAGCCGGAGACGATCGAGCCTACCGAGCCGGAACCGCCGCCCGAGCAGGTCACGATGCAGGAACCCGAACCCAATCCACTGCCCGATCTCGTTGCGGAAGAACCGCCGCCGCCCGAGGTTACCGCCACCGAACCCGAGCCAATACCCGCACCGGTGCCGGAACCGGAACCGATCCCCGAGCCGGAGCCACGACTGGAACCCAAACCGGAACCGCCGCCCGAACCCGAGCCACCCGAACGGGCGGTCAAGCCGCAAACGCCGGTGACGGCGCAGGCGCCGCCACCGAATCAGCAGGCCATGATCGATCATCAACCCACGCGCGGCAGCCCCAGCTCGGGCAACACGTCACAGGAACAGTCCGGTGAGGCGACGCCCGATCAGCGCGCCGACTATTTCGCGGAGTTGCGGACGTGGCTGGAGCAGCACAAGCAGTATCCGTACATGGCGCAGCGCATGCGCCAGGAAGGCACCGTGCAGTTGCGCTTCGTGATGGATCGGGAAGGCAACGTGCTGTCCTGGAGCATCGATCAAAGCTCCGGCTATTCAGCCCTGGACGGTGAAGTTGAGGAACTCATCCAGCGCGCCGACCCGTTGCCGCCGTTGCCAGACGGGATGACCGAAGCGAAGGTCGAAATGGTGGTGCCGGTATCGTTTTTCCTGCAGTAAGCCGGCGCCGCCGTGCATCCGTGCGGCTTCTTTGGCTGCTGGCGCTCGTGTCGCCGCTTGCGTATGCGCAAATCACTGTTACTGACGATCGCGGCGACACGCTGGCCCTTGAGCGGCCCGCCCAGCGCATTATCAGCTTGGCGCCACATATCACCGAGCTGCTGTTCGTGGCAGGTGCCGGCGCGCGCGTGGTTGGCACGGTGGAATACAGCGATTATCCCCCCGCGGCGAAGGCCATTCCGCGCATTGGGAACTACGGCGCCGTCAATCTCGAAGCATTGCTGGCGCGAAGGCCCGATCTGGTGATCGCGTGGGGCAGCGGCAGTTCACAGGCGCTGGTGCAAAGGCTGCGCGACCTGGGCGTGCCGGTTTACGTCACCGAACCCCGCAAGCTTGCCGATATCGCGGATCACATCGCGAGGCTGGGGCGTCTGACGGGTACGCCGGTCATCGCACAGGCCGCCGCGGATAATTTCCGCCAGCGTCTGCGTGCATTGCGTACGCGGCATGCGGCGGACTCCGAGATCAGCGTGTTCTACGAGGTATGGCACGCGCCGCTGATGACGGTCAATGGCGCGCACCTCATCAGCAAGGTAATGAGGCTATGCGGAGGCCGTAATGTGTTTGAGGCTCTGCCGATGCTGGCGCCGCAAATCAACATCGAGTCGGTGCTGGCGCGCGACCCGGACGCGATCATAGCCAGCGACACGGCCGACGCGCGTTCCGATGAGTTGCATTCCTGGCGGGAATATCCGGGACTGCGTGCGGTCAAGGCGGGGCATGTTTTCTTTATCGATCCCGATCTCATTGAGCGCCATACGCCACGCATTCTCGATGGCGCGGAAGTCATGTGCGGGCAGCTAGAGCGGGTGCGCGACGGCTTGACCAACGATTCAAGGCAATAACGCGCGCAGACGCTCAGTTGTCTGCTGACGATCGATCTTTGAGGCGGCGACGTCCAGCACCAGCGCCTCCCAGTTATCGATGTCGCGTGCCGGGACATCCGCTTTAGCCAGCAGACTATTGGCTTCCAGAAATACGAGGCCCGCAGCGATTGCGGTACGCTTGTTGCCGTCCGCGAACGGGTGATTGCGACACAGATAGAAAAGGTAAGCTGCGGCAACTTCTATCCCATCCTTAAGCAGCGGTTCTCCGCCGTAAGACGCTTGCGGCGCCGCGATTGCCGATTCCATCAGCGCCCGGTCGCGCAACCCTCTCAAGCCGCCGTGCGCGGCAAGCACTTCTTCATGGATGGCAAGTACCGCGTCAACCGTCAGGTGACGCATGTACGAATCACGCCAGGCGTTTGAACAGTTTGCCGTTGCGCTTGATCAGCTTCCGAGCGCGGGTTCGCGCTTCATCTTCGGCGACGATTGGCGTAACCGGTGTAATCGTGAGCGTACCGCCCGCATGCACGGTCACGTTGACTTGATCTCCCGCCTTCAGCCCGGTGAGCTCGCGCAGCGTCGTGTCGAAGATCAGACCGTGAGAATTGCCGACCTTTGTGATGGTTTTTACCATGGCTCGCTTTTCGTAAAACAATGTTTTACTAGTTTATGACCAGGATTGTTGGTACGCAAGCCGAACACCGTATTGATCCCTTCAAACGACGAGTCCAAGAGAGAGCGGCGTCTCGTGTAGCCTCACCGCAGCGAAAAGCGCGCCTCCATTCGGGTATAGAATAGCCGCGTGATGCCTTCGAAGCCGGAGTCCGTGCCGACTACCAGCCACAGCGATCCGTCGTCGCCGGTGCGAACCTGAAACAAGCGCGCGGTCGAGCTTTGCAGCCGTTTTGTCGCGAACACCGGGTTGTCGCAATCCACATTCACGCCGATGTCGCCGAGCACTTGCATGTCGGCGCCGCCCACTGTCTGATTACCCTTGTCGATGTTCATGCGCAGTAATCCAGTCGCGTTCGGCGTCGCCACAGGCTGGGCGACTGTCGCGCCGGCCTTGAGCGTGATCGCGGGTGGACCGCCAGCACCGACGCAATCATTGCCCGCTTCGGAGCCGATGCTGACCGAGAAGTCCACGAGATACGTCGCGTTCGGCTCAAGCCCCGTTACCTGGCGCCGCACGAACATGAACAAATCGTCGCTGCGATTGTTGCCCGAGATAAACAGCCCGTTGCGATTGGGATTGAGATCGGGCAGCAGTGGCCGGAGATCGAAAATCAATTCGAAAAAGGCATCCTGACCCTGCGGAAGGTCCGCGAAACCGGCGCTCCAGCCCGGCGCGCTCTGCGAGAAATCGAAGCTGAAGGTCTGTACGTCTTCGGCACCGTCAGCGTCGTCATCGCCGATGCCCAGACCACCGTCACCGCTGGTGCAGCCGAACACGCCTTCTTCGGAATCCACCACGCCGGTGGCGGAGAACAGATCGGGGCTCAGAATCAGCAAGCAGATCAAGCACCACTGAACAAGACACTTTGTGGATGACATATTAGAACCTCGGCGAGATGCCGTGCTGATATTTTACATCCGCGCCAGCTGCTCGACATAATGCTGCGAGGCCATCACGCCAGCGCCCATTCCTGGGAAAGCGTCGCGGCCTGTTCGAGCACCGTCAAGGTCGCCTTCTCCTGCTTGTCGGGTGGATAGCCGTATTTTCGCAATATGCGTTTGACGAGCACGCGCAACTGAGCGCGGACGTTCTCGCGCATGGTCCAGTCGATGGTGACGTTTTTGCGAACCTGCACCACCAGCTCGCGTGCGATCGTGCGCAAGGTGTCGTCGCCGAGCACCTGAACCGCGCTGTCGTTCGTCTCCAGAGCATCGTAGAACGCGAGTTCGTCATCGTTGAGGCCGAGTTCTTCTCCGCGCGCACCCGCCGCGCGCATTTCCTTGGCGAGCGCGATCTGTAGTGGTCAACTGCTTCCGGACACTTTGTTAAGCATTTTTTCGTAATCCATTGGTGTTGTGTAACCGAGCGTTGAATGCAGACGCTTTGAGTTGTAATACACCGCCACGTATTCCCGC
>Ga0136621_1000019_pt1 | contig 46995 bp, 56 predicted proteins | sample AntDryUQ445A2306_FD_104673 | JGI IMG/M metagenome (GOLD analysis project Ga0136621, IMG submission 104673) | Polar desert sand microbial communities from Dry Valleys, Antarctica - metaG UQ445A (23.06) | ecosystem: Environmental > Terrestrial > Soil > Desert | place: Antarctica: Dry Valley...
AGGTGATCCGGCGTGCCGCCGCGCTGGAGCCGCCCGAGCCGGAGGAGCTGCCACGCGAGGCGATCAGGCTCCCCGGCGGCGCCGGAAACACAACGCGCGGGGAGGGCGTCCGGCGCGGCGTCGGCTTCGCCGTCGGTTTCAAGAACATCTGTTATTCCGAGGGTTTCGACGACTACACGGCCGCGCGGGCGGTGCTGCGTGAGGACGGCTCGGCGGAGATCCACTGCGCGGCCGCGGAGGTGGGGCAGGGGGTGACCGACGTCATCCTCCAGGTCGCTCGGACGGAGCTCGGCACGGACGACGTCGTGCTTGCCCCGTCGGGAACGGCCCACGTATCCTCCGCCGGCTCCGCTTCGGCGTCGCGAATGACGTGGATGGCGGCGGGTGCCGTCCAGCTCGCCTGCCGCGCCGCGCTCGAGGAGCGCGAGCGGGTGGGGTCGAACGAAGTCGACGTCGAGCAGATCTACCGCCACCCGCGTACGACGCCGCTCGACCCGGAGACGGGCCAGATCACCGGCGAGCGGGCTCACGTCGCCTTCGCGGTTGCCGCCATGCGCGTCGTCGCCGAGGTCGACGTCGACCTCGGCCTCACGCGAATCGTCTGGATCGGGACAGCGCAGGACGTCGGCAAGGCTGTCAACCCGCTCGCCGTGGAAGGGCAGATCGAGGGCGGCACCGCGCAAGGGCTCGGGCTCGCGCTGATGGAGGAGATCCAGACGCGCGACGGACTGATCACGAACGCGAGCTTTACCGACTACCTGATCCCGACGACGCTCGACATGCCACCCGTCGTCTCCGAGCTCATCGAGGATCCCGAACCAAATGCGCCGTACGGCGTCAAGGGCGTCGGCGAGCCGCCGACCGTCGTCTCGACGGCCGCCGTGGTGTCGGCGCTCCGAGCGGCGACGGGCCGGGCGCTGACGCGAGTGCCCGTGAGGCCCGACGACATCGTGGGGCTGTAGCTCCGTCCGGCCGGTGCGACAGAATCGCGCCGTCAGCAACCGAGGAGATAGGGTCAGACATGACTGCTCGCTGGGCACGGTTCGAGCTCCTGACAGGCGCCCTGGCGGTTCTCGCCTGGCTCGTCGGAATCCTCATCGTCGAGGGCTCCGGGGACACGGGAGACGACAGCGCCGCCGCTCTGTTGGCCTACTTCGAGAACGACGAGATGTCGCTGTATGTCGGCGGGTCGATCTTCTTCATCGGTTCGGCGCTCCTGATCTGGTTCGCCGGCACGCTGCGCTCCGTGATCGCAGCCACCGGCCTCGACCGTCTCGCATCGATTGCCTTCGGCTCAGCCGTCGCGCTCGCCGTCACGAGCATGGCGCTGATCGCCCCTCAGATCGGGGCGGCGTTCGGTGCGAACGAGTCGGATGCGCCGCTGACGGCCGAGGCGGCCCAGGCCCTCTGGTTCGCGGGCGACGGCTTCTTCGTCGCAAGTGAGTTTGCGGCAGCCTCGCTGCTCGCCGCCGTCGCCCTGGCCGTCCTCCGCAGCCGCATGCTGCCGACCTGGTTCGCCTGGCTCAGCCTGGCGATAGCGCTCGTGCTGATCATTCCGCCGATCGGCTGGGCGGCGCTCATCTTCGGCCTGCCGATCTGGATCCTGCTCGTGACGTACTTCCTCTGGCGCCGGACGGAGACAACCCCCGCACTGCCGTCGGCTGAGCCCGAAGCTCAGGTGCGGTAGAGCGACAGCGCGGCTCCGATCGCGAGCAGCAGCACCCCGAGGATCCGAGGCCAGGCGAGCTCGACCCGCTCGACGCCGAAGAGGCCGAAGCGGTCGATCACAACGCCCATCGCCAGCTGGCCCGCGATCAGGACGCCGATCGTCGCGGTGGCGCCGATCCTTGGCGCGCAGACCGTGATCGAGAAGACCACCAGCACGCCCATCCCGCCTCCGCCGACCCAGTACCACCACGGTGAGCGGAAGGCAGCCCCGAGCCCACCCGGGCCGCCGCGCAGCACGAACAACAACGTTGTGGCGACGAGCGTCGAGAAGGCGAGGTTCGCGGCGAGCGCCTCGATCGAGCCGATCCTCTCGCCGAACCGGCCCATCACGGCGACCTGAATCGACCCCGCGAAACCGGCCACGAGGGCCAGCGTCGCCGCCGCTGCTGTGACTCCGCTCAAGGAGAACGAAGCTATACGCTCCGACCTCCTCGAGCGAAAGGGAGTGCACAATGATCCGAATGGTGGTTCTCTACGAGAGCGAGCCCGACGAGGAGCGCTACCGGCGCCACATCGACGAGTTCGGCGTGAAGGTCGAATGCGACGCCTTCCGGCACGGCAAGGTCTTCGGCTCACCCTTCGACAAGCCCGCGTTCGGCTACTACGCCGAGTTCGAATGGTCGGACATGGAGAGCTTCAAGGCCGCATCGCGCTCGGAGGAGTTCGCCGCCAGCGGCAAGGACGCGATGGAGATGGGCATTCCCTTCACCGCGACCTTCGTCGAGTTTGCCTGAGCCCAGCGCACCGCGTCCGCTCCCGCCCGAGGAGCTCGGGTTCGAGCGGATCGTCTACGAGAAGGCGCCGCCCCGCGCCACGGTGACGCTGAACCGGCCGGAGGTGCTGAACGCCTTCGACTTCCTGATGCTGCGCGAGCTTGCACGTGCGTTCGAGGACGCCTCCTGGGACGACGAGGTCCGCGTCGTCGTCGTCACCGGTAACGGCCGCGCCTTTTGCGTGGGGGCCGACCTGCGCGCGTGGGGCGAGGATCTGCTCGGCAACTCCAAGGAGTACTGGAAGTGGTTCGGCGCCTTCAAGGACATGCACGACCGCCTCCGCGAGATCGGCAAGCCGACGCTCGCACGCGTGCAGGGAATCGCGGTCGGGGGCGGGAACGAGCTGCAGATGGCCTGTGACCTCGCCGTGATGGCTGACGATGCCTTCATCCGCCACGTCGGGCTCGAGCACGGCTCGGTCCCGGCGGGCGGCGCGACCCAGTGGCTGCCGATCATGATCGGCGACCGGCGCGCGAGGGAGATGATCCTCCTGTGCGACGAGCTGCCCGCCCCGCAGGCGGCGGAATGGGGCCTCGTCAACTGGGCCGTCCCGCGAGCCGAGCTCGACGCCAAGGTGGACGAGTTGGTCGACAAGCTCGCGCGCAAGCTCCCGGAGACGACGCGGTACGCGAAGCAGCAGTTGAACTGGTGGCGGGACATCTCCTGGCACGAGACCGTCGGCCACGCGCGCGACTGGCTCGCACTCTCGATGCTGGGCGAGGAGGCGCAAGGCGCGGTGAGGCAGTTCCTCGAGCGTGATCGTGCATCAGATGCGTAGTGTGGTACCATCAGATGTGTGCCCCGTACGACCTTGGACATCGACGGAACCGTCCTCGCTGAGCTGAAGGAGCTTCAGCGTCGAGAAGGACGCACGCTCGGCGAGCTCGTGTCCGAGCTGCTCGCCCGGGCACTCAAGAGCCGGAACAATCGAGCTGAGAGCTTTCAGTGGACGGCAAAGCCGATGGGGACACTCGTCGATCTCGAGGACAAGGACGCGCTTTACGCGGCCCTAGACGAGTGAGCGCCACCCTCGACGCCAACGTCCTGCTGTACTCGTCCAACTCTCAGAGTGAGCTTCACAAGCCCGCGCGCGCGTTTCTCAGCCGGCTCGCGATGGGCGGTGGCCTCGTCTACGTCTTCTGGCCGACCGTGATGGCGTACCTGCGGATTGCGACTCACCCAGCTATCTTTCCGCGCCCGCTCTCGGAGAGCGAGGCGACGGCAAACGTCGAGAGTCTGCTCGGTCTGGCGCACGTGCGCTCGCCAGGTGAGATCGACGGCTTCTGGAAAGCGTTCCGTGGTGTGTGCGCGCCGCTCGCCGTCCGGGGAAATCTCGTCTCCGATGCGCACGTGGTGGCGCTAATGCGACTCCACGGCGTGACCGAGATCTGGACGCGCGACCGCGACTACCGGAAGTTCGAAGGGATTCGCGTACTCGACCCGTTCGAATAGGCTCGTTCGATGAGCGAGGTCCTGACCGCGCGCGACGGCGCCGTTCTCACAATCACGCTCAATCGGCCCGAGGTCTTCAACGCGTTCAACGCCGCGCTGCACGCACAGCTCGCGGCGGCACTCGCGGACGCGGCTGACCCGGCCGTTCGCGCCGTCGTCGTCACGGGCGCGGGAAGAGGGTTCTGCGCCGGTCAGGATCTGAAGGAGTTCCAGGAGATGCCGGAGTCGATCCAGGAGCGGCTCGAGCAGACCTATCACCCGAACGTCCGGGCGATTCGCGCGCTCGAGAAGCCCGTCATCGCAGCCGTGAACGGTGCGGTGGCGGGCGCCGGGCTCTCGCTTGCTTGTGCCTGCGACCTGCGAATCGCCGCCGACGTTGCCACCTTCGTACCCGGTTTCATCGGCATCGGGCTGATTCCTGACGCGGGCGGCTCATACTTCGTCCGGCGGCTGCTCGGCACCGCGCGCGCCTTCGACTGGATGACGACGAACAAGCGCCTGTCCGCGGCGGAGGCGCACGCCTGGGGCCTGGTCAACGAGGTCGTCGAAGCCGGCGATCTCGCCGCCCACGTCGCCAAGGTGGCCGGGTTCTACGCGGGACTGCCGACGCGAGGGATCGCGCTGACCAAGCGCCTGTTCGACCACGGCGACACCGCCACGCTCGAGGAGCAGCTCGCCCTCGAGGCGCAGCTCCAGCAGGAGGCGACGGGGACCGCCGACTTCGCCGAGGGCGTCGCCGCCTTCGTCGAGAAGCGCCCGCCGAGGTTCACCGGCGCCTGAGCAGCGCATGATCGAGACCGTCGACTACCACACCGGCGGCGAGCCCTTCCGGATCGTCGTCGCCGGGGTGGAGCCGCCTCGCGGACGGACGATTCTCGATTGCCGGCGCGACGCGGCGGAGCGACTCGACCACGTCCGCGCCTTGCTCGTGAACGAGCCGCGGGGCCATGCCGACATGTACGGCTGCTTCGTCACTGATCCGGAGCCGGGCGGCGACCTCGGCGTCGTCTTCTTCCACAACGCCGGCTACTCAACCGCGTGCGGCCACGGCACGATCGCGCTCGTGACCTGGGCCCTCGATGAGGGCCTGTTGGAGCGGTGCGAGCCGGAGACGCGGGTCGTCGTGGACGTGCCTTCTGGGCGCCTGGAGACGGTCGCCCGCGTGAAGCGAGGGAAGGTGCGCTCCGTCCGCTTCCGCAACGTGCCGTCGTTCGTCTGGGCCGAGGGACTACAGGCTGCCGGCCGCATCGTCGACGTCGCGTTCGGCGGCGCCTTCTATGCCTCGTGCGAGGAGCGGGTCGAGCCGGCCGAGCTGCCCCGGCTGATCGAGCTCGGCCGCGCGATCAAGCAGGCCCTCGAGGCCGAGCACGAGATCGTCCATCCGCTCGAGCCCGAGCTCCGCGACGTCTATGGGGTGGTCTTCTGGCAGGACGAGGGCGGGCACACGCAGCGGAACGTCGCCGTCTTCGCCGACGGTGAGGTTGACCGCTCGCCGTGCGGCAGCGGAACCTCGGCGAGGCTCGCGTTGCTCGACGGCCGCTGGCTGCCGCGCGGCGAGGAGCTGCGTCACCTGAGCGTCGTCGGCAGCGAGTTCCGCGGGCGGGTCGTCGGCGACGTCGAGGTCGTCGGACGCCCCGCGGTGATCACCGAGGTCGAGGGCAGCGCGTACCGCACGGGCCGGGCAACGTTCGAGCTCGATCCGGACGATCCACTCGGCTCCGGCTTCCTGCTCCGGTAGCTGAGCTATCTGGCGCCACAGTGCGCGCAGTGACTCGTGCCGACACGGCGGGGCCCCTCGCAGCGCGCGCACGGCGCGATCACCTCTCTGCCGCAGCCTTCGCAGCGAGCGTTCCCCTGCACGGGAAACGCGCAGAAGGGACACTGACCGCGACGCACGCGCCGGTGCGGCAGGCGCCGCGCGAGATAGCGCTGCAACGCCCAGAACGCGGCCAGCGTCGCGAGCACCCCCATCAGCGAGAGCAGCAGCAACCCCGAGTCGAGCGGGTTGAAGTAGTCGGTTAGGTAGTCGACCGCGAGGGCGAGCGCGAGGATTGTCCCGAAGACGAGCAGAGCGCCGCCGAGCGGCAGGTACCTGGACCCTCGATTGCGGAGCCGCGCCAGCGCGACGAAGCCCGCGAGGAGAGAGGCGACCACGAGTGCGAGCCGCAACAGGAACGTGACGAGCTCCTGCTTGTCGCGCCGCTCGTCGACGCGAGCCGAGACGCGTCGCTGCGCCGCATCGGCCGCCGGACGAGCCGCGGCCGCCGCCCTGGTCGCAGTCGCCTGCTCAGCCTGTGCTGCGGCCAGACGCTCCTGCGCCGCCCGATAGTTTCGTTCGAGGGCGGCGCTCGGACGATCGGCGTCGAGGGCCGCCCTGAACTCCTCCCGACGAAACTCGACGTCGCGTCGCGCTTGCTCCTGGCTCGAGGTGGCGGCATTGAGGCGCCTCTGCGCCGCGTTGTACCGATCCATGGCGGCTCGCTCCATCGCGGCCGGCTCCGCGAACTCGATCGTCTCGCGCACCCGGTCGTCGATCTTCTGGTAGCTCCAGACCCCGCCGATCAGCAGGAATACGACCAGCACGAGGGCGAGCAGCTTCTCGCTCTTGGTCGTCTGGAGTTCCTCGATGTCAACACTCGGCGTCATCGGTGGCACCCCCCTCAATGGTCGTGCGTGGACGGAAACGCAGTTCGAGCGTGCAGTCGAGCGCGTTCGCGACTCGCAACAGCGTGTCGAGCCGGGGCACCCGCCCACCGCCCTCGAGACGAGACACGGCGGACTGCGTCGTGCCCGTCAGTTCCGCGAGCTCGCGTTGCGACAGCCCGCGCCGGACCCGCTCCTCGGCGATCCGCTCGCCCAGGCTGCGGTAGACATCGCCAAACTCGTCGCGCGTACGAAATCGTGGCATCGCATGAATGCTATGTATCACATCTATGCTATGTCAAATACGGACTAAGAGCCGCCGGGTCGCCGCCCGACGTCGACCTGCGACCTGGATCTGCTAAGGCTAGGACTCCGGCTTCAGGAGACCGACGACCTCTGCTTCCTCCGGAAAGCGGCCCTCGCTCTGCTTCGAAAAGACGAGCTCCCCATCGGCGCGCACGTCGAACTGACTCTGCTCGCCCTCGACGGCAGCAGCATCGTGTCCGTTCCCGTTCAACACGGCCGCGAGACTCGCGGCCCGCCGGTCGTAGCCGTCTCAGACGGGGCAGTAGTGAATCTCGACGCGCATCATTTGATCCTACCCACGCCGCATCAATGAACTTCAGCCTCAGGTGCTCAGATGGTCTTGAACTGCTCGAACGGCTGCCGGCAGCTCTCGCAGTAGCGGACCGAGCGACACGGCGTCGGGCCGAAGATGTTGTCCAGCCGGGTCTCCGTCGAGCCGCAGTACGGGCAGCGGAACGCCTTCGAGCGAAGCTGCACGAGCGTCGGGGCGCCCGCAGCACGCGGTGCCGGCGGTGCGAACCCGGCTTCGCGCAGCTTCTCGCGCCCTTCCGCCGTGATCCGGTCGGTCGACCAGGAGTCGTCCATCACGACGTCCACCCGCGCCTCGGCGCCGAGCTGGCGAATCGTCTCCTCCATCTGCGCCCGCATCGTCTCCAGGGCCGGACAGCCCAGGAAGGTCGGCGTGAACTGGACGCGAACCTGTGAGCCTTCGACCACGACGTCCTTCACCACGCCAAGCTCGACGAGCGAGATCACCGGGATCTCGGGATCCGGGATCTCCGCGAGCGCCTCCCAGATTGCGGCCTCGGTTACCGCTAGGTCCCTTACCACTGCGCCCCCGCCGGCGCCGAGCGCCGCACTACCGTCATCTCCCCGAGCAACTCCTCGAGCTCCGCCTCGTGGTGGCCTCGCGGGACCGGCTCGACATCCGGCAGCTCGAATGGCAGCCGCTCGCGGACGATCGCCTGAAACCGATGCCGCAGCTCGTCGTCGAGGACGCCGAGCGCGTACGGCCACAGCTCGCGGACGCCTTCCTCGACCCGACGACGCCCCTCGTCGGTCGCGAGCAACCGCTCGAGCCACATCTCTGCGTGCATGCGGTGGTAGATCTCTTCACGGTCCATCTTCGCCGCGAGCCCGACCACCTCCGGATCGCTGGACGCTTTCAACGCGTCCAAGCGGATCGCGTCTGAGGTCTCGTAGAGCCAGTGACGCGCGATCGTGCGCGCCCATTCCAGCCGGCGCAGCTCGACCAAAGGCGCGCAACGGTAGTCGTCGAGAGTGCGGTCGAAGGCAAGCGAGTCGGCGTCCGTGCCGAGATCGCGGGCGGCCAGCTCGTAGAGCGCCCGTGCGTGCCCGATCTCGTTCTGCGCGATCGACGAGAAGGCGACGTCCTCCTCGAGGAACGGCGCGATCCCTGTCCACTCGGAGTTCCGCCAGCCGAGGATCAGCTCGTCGTCGGCGAGCTCGAGGAGGAGCTCAGCCCTGGAGCGTCCCAGCGCGTTCACGTGCCTCCTTCAGCCGTGCCTTGATCGAATACCCATCGACCCGGCGATACTTGAGGTCGAACTCGTCGGGGAACTCGTCGATCTCCACGATCTCCTCGCGCGGGACCACCCAGAGCGCGACCGACTCTCCCCGCCGCGCGTAGAACTCGCGCGCGTAGGCGTCCGCGAATTCGCGGTTCGGCGCGTGGAAGGAGCCGCCGTGCATGAACGCCTGGCCCTTCCGCTCCTGTCGGAAGACCTCGAAGATCAAGCGGCCTCCGACAGCATTGCCCGTGAGACCCAATCGACGTCCGCCCGCGAGAGGCGTCGGAACGCCAGGCGCTCCTGTGAAGCCGGCCCGTGGCCGGTCACGACCGCCATCAGCTTGTCCCAGTCGGGCTCGGTGTACTCCCAGACCCCATCCTCGTTCTTGCGCAGCTTCTGGTCCGGCAACTCGAGCCCGAGCTCGAGGATCTGCGGCACGTAGCCATCGAGGAACTGCTGCCGGGCGTCCTCGTTCGCCTGGCTCTTGATCCGCCAGACGAACATGGGATCCTCCTCCGCCGGGATCGGCGTCCCGTGGAAGTGCATCAGCGGCTCCCACCAGCGCAGAAGCGCCTCCTGGACGAGCTCGAACTGCTCGGGCGTCCCGGTCACCATCGCCAGCACCGTGTCGCGACCGTGCAGGATGTGGAACGACTCCTCCCAGCAGACCTTCTTCATCACGCGTGCGTAGGGGGCGTAGGAGCACTTGAGGAGCGCCTTCTGGCTGATGATCGCCGCCGCGTCGACGAGCCACGCGATCACGCCCACGTCGCCCCAGCTGCGCGTGGGGTAGTGGAAGACGTTGTGGAACTTGGACTTGCCGGAGATCAGATCGTCGAGACAGGCCTCGCGCGGCTTCCCGAGATCCTCGACGACGCGGTAGATCAGCTGGCAGTGGCCGACCTCGTCCTGGATCTTCGCCGTCAGCGCCAATTTGCGCTGGAGCGTGGGCGCGCGCAGGATCCAGTCGCGCTCGGGCAGGACTCCCATCAGCTCCGAGTTCCCGTGCATCTCGATGAACTTGATCAGGCGCGCGCGGTACTCGTCGGGCATCCAGTCGCCGGTCTCCACCTGGCCGCCGCCCTGGACGAACTCGAGAAAATCGTGCGTGCGCGGATCCACTGTCGCCTCCATACCGAACGATCGTTAGCATCAGTGTATCGCCACCAGACGCCACGAGCTAACCCGCCAGGCCGCCAGGCTCTTCGCAGAGAAGGGCTACCACGGCACGTCGATGGGCGACCTCGCCGAGGCAATGGGGGTGCAGAAGGGCTCCCTCTACTCGCTGACGGAGTCGAAGCAGGAGCTCCTCTACGAGACGATGCGGGAGGGCGCGAGCGCCTTCCACGCCGGGCTTGACGCGATCCCGGAACGCGCCCCGGCCACCGAGAAGATCCGGCTTGCCCTCCGTGCCCACCTGCGCGTCGTCTCTGAGCAGCTGGACATGGCCACCGTCTTCATCCGCGAGTGGCGCTATCTGGAGGGCGAGCGCCGCGAGCAGATCGTCGGCGAGCGACGGCGGTACGAGGAACGTCTGCGCGCGCTCTTCCGTGAGGGGCGCGAGCACGGCGAGTTGCGGGCCGATCTCGATGAGCACGCCGCGGCGCTGCTTGCGCTCTCGGCCGCGAACTGGGCCTACACGTGGCTGGCCCCGAGCCGCGAGACGGACGCCGTCGCCGACTCGTTTGCCACGATTCTCGTGGACGGCATCCGCGGCTATGCGACGCGGCCGGGAGGCTGACGGCTCCCCCAGGGATTACCCTCGGCGCGTGCGCAGCGCCTTGATCGTCAATCCGCGTGCGAGCCGGGTGACCGAGCCGGGCACCGCCGAGGTCGCACGCATCCTCGAGGTCGACGACGTTCTCCGCACCGAGCGGGGCGGACACGCGACCGAGCTGGCGCGATCGCTCGACGACGCCGAGCGCATCTACGTCTTCGCCGGCGACGGCGGCTTCAACGAGGTGCTGAACGGCGCCCCGGCCGGTGTCGTACTCGGCTTCGTGCCCGGTGGCGGGACGAGTGTGCTCCCGCGCGCCCTCGGGCTGCCGCGAGAGCCACTGGCTGCCGCACGACAGCTCGCCAGGGGGCGGACACGCCGGATCTCCCTCGGCCGAGCCAACGGCCGCCGCTTCGGCTTCAGCGCGGGCATCGGGCTCGACGCGGAGCTGATTCGGCGGATGGACGCGCGCGGGCGCGACCAGAGCGGCAAGCGGCCGGGCGACATCGTGTTCGCCTGGACCGCTGTGCAGGCGGTCGCCGCGCACCGCGCGCACTTCGAGCCGGCGCTCGAGATCGCCGGACACGGCAGCGCGGCCTTCGCGCTCGTCGCCAACGCCGATCCCTACTCGTACGTGGGGGCCTTGCCGCTCCGGCTGCCACGCGGAGCGCGCTTCGAGGGAGGGCTCGACCTGCTCGCCCCGCGTGTCTTGCATGCGCGCGACCTCGCCGGGGCGGTGCGTTACCTCTTCAGGGGCCGCACGCGCATCCCCTTGGTGATCCTCCGCGACCGTGACCGGATCGAGATCCACTGTTTGCGGCCCATGCCGCTCCAAGTCGACGGCGAGGACCTCGGGGACGTCACCGAGGTCGTGCTGGAGGCCGAGCGCGAGGCCGTGGACGTCCTCGTTTGAGGCTGCCTGAGTAACATCCGCTCGTGGCTCAGGTTCTCCCCGCGGAGGGCGATCTTCGGCGCGTCATCGGCGACGGCGAGAGCATTCCGGACAATGAGGTGGAGGGGCTCGACGAGAGCGATCTGGTCGAGCTCTACCGATCTCTCGTCCTGCTGCGCACCTACGACGAGCGATCGGTCGTCTTCCACCGCCAGGGGCGCATCGGCACGTACGCGATCTTCTGGGGACACGAGGCGATGCAGGCGGGTTCCTTCCATGCGCTCGAGGACGACGACTGGATCTTCCCCAGCTACAGGGAGTCGGCGATCGGCCTGTTGCGCGGTATGCCCGCCGCGACGGTGCTCTCCTGGTGGCGAGGTCACCCCAGCGGTTGGTGGAACCCAGCCGACTACAACATCGCGTCGATCTGCGTGCCGATCGCAACCCACGTGCCGCACGCCGCCGGGCTGGCCTGGGGCAAGCGACTGAAGGGCGAGACAGGGTGTTCGATCGTCTACTTTGGCGACGGCGCCACCTCCGAGGGGGCCTTTCACGAGGGCGCCAACTTCGCCGCGGTGATGCGTGCGCCGGCGATTCTCTTCTGCAACAACAACGGCTGGGCGATCTCGACGCCGGTCGCCGCGCAGACGCGCGCGCAGACGCTCGCCGACAAGGCCGTGGGATACGGCATCCCGGCTGCGCGCGTCGACGGCGGCGACGTCCTGGCCGTCTACGAGGCGACGAGGGACGCGGTGGTGCGAGCACGAGCCGGCGAGGGCCCGAGCTTCATTGAGGCCGTCACGTACCGCGCCGCCCCGCATGCGACGGCCGACGACCCGTCTGCCTACATCGATCCCCAGCTCGTGGAGGAGGCGCGCGCGAACGAGTGCGTGGCGCGTTACGAGCGGTATCTGCGCCGTGTCGACGTGCTCACCGACGAGCTCGACGAGCAGATCAAGTCGGATGCGCTCGCGGCGATGCGAGCCGGGATCGCGGCCGCCGAGGCCGAGCCCACGCCGGATCTCGGCCTGCTCTTCGAGCACGCGCTCGCCGATCCGCCTGCGGCATGGGAGCACGATCTGGCCGAGCTGCGAAGGATCCTCGATGGCTGAGCGGTTCCTGGTGGAGGCAGTCAACGACGCGCTGCACGTGGAGATGGAGCGCGACGCGGCCGTGATGGTGCTCGGCGAGGACGTCGGGCAAGCGGGCGGCGTCTTCCGCGCCACGGCCGGCCTGAGGGACCGATTCGGCGTCAACCGCTGCGTCGACACGCCGCTCGCTGAAGCCGGGATCCTGGGCTCGGCCGTGGGCCTGTGTATGGCGGGCTTCCGGCCGGTCTGCGAGATGCAGTACGACGCCTTCTCGTACCCGTGCCTCGACCAGCTGATCACGCACGTCGGCCGCTACCGCTGGCGCACGGGTGGGAAGATGACCTTTCCCCTCACGATCCGGATGCCGTACGGGGGAGGGGTCCGGGCGCCCGAGCTGCACGACGACTCACCCGAGACCTACTACGTGCACACGCCGGGGATCAAGGTGGCCATTCCCTCCACCCCGGCGGACGCGAAGGGCCTCCTCGCCGCCGCCATTCGCGACCCGGATCCGGTGGTCATCTTCGAGCCAAAGCTCGTCTACCGCACCGCACGCGGCGACGTGCCCGACGGCGAGCACGTCGTGCCGCTCGGCAAGGCGCGGCTCGCGCGCGCGGGCTTCGATCTGACCCTCGTCGCCTACGGGGCAATGGTCCCGGTCTGCGAGCGCGCGGCGGACGAGCTCGACGCGTCGGTGGAGGTGCTCGACATCCGGAGCCTGAAGCCTCTCGACGAGGACGCCTTGCTCGCGTCGGCCGCGAAGACCGGACGCGTCGTGCTCGTGCAGGAAGCGCCGCGTACCTGCGGGTACGCGGCCGAGCTTGCCGCGATCCTGGCCGAGAAGGCGATCCTCGACCTGCGCGGGCCCGTCTTGCGTGTGACCGGATACGACGTGCCCTACCCGTACTGGTCGATCGAGGACGCGTACATGCCGTCGGTCGCGCGCGTCGTCGACGCCGCGCGCCGGCTGCTCGAGTTCTGAGGACTCGAGGGGTGATCCACGACCTCCCGCTCGACCGGGAAACGCTCCATGGGCACTTCTCCCCAGGACTGACACCGGTCCTGTCGATCGACCCGGGCGACTCGGTTCGGTTCGCGACGCCGAACGCGGGGTGGTTTCTCGAATCGGGAGAGCAGCTGGAGGCGCGCGACCCGAACGTCGACACCGGTCACGCGCTCGCGGGTCCGATTGAGGTTCGTGGGGCGCATGCCGGCTCGACCCTCTCGGTTCGTGTCGACGACGTACGGCCGGGCTCGTGGGGTGTGACCCACGCCGAGCCGCCGCACGTCGTCCGGTGGGAGCTCGAGGGGGAGACGGGCCGCGGCGCCGGCTACACCGTGCGCCTCGCGCCGTTCCTGGGCGTCCTCGGGATGCCGCCACCCGAGCCGGGTGTCCATGCGACGGCGCCACCGAGACGCTGGGGCGGGAACATCGACTGCAAGGAGCTCGTCGCCGGCGCGACGCTTTTCCTCCCGATTCCGATCGACGGAGCGCTGTTCTCGGCCGGGGACGGTCACGCCGCCCAAGGCGACGGTGAGGTCTCGGGAACCGCCATCGAGTGTCCTGTGGAGGCGCAGGTGACGCTCGACGTGCACGACGACCTGCCGCTCGAGTGGCCGATCGCGAGAACCGAGTCGGCGTGGCTGACATTCGGCTTCGACGAGCACCTCGGCAGGGCGGCGCGAATCGCGGTGGACGGCATGCTCGACCTGATGGAACGGGAGCAGGGTCTCTCTCGAGCAGATGCGCTCGCGCTCGCCTCGGTGGTGGTCGACCTGCGCGTGACGCAGGTCGTCAACGGAGCACTGGGCGTGCATGCCGTCCTGCGGGATGATGCCCTGAGGTAGCTGATGAGTGACCGCCGTCGGGATCCGCCCTACCGCATCCGCACCGAGCGCCTCCTCCTCCGGTGCTGGAATCCCTCGGACGCGCCGCTGCTCAAGGACGCAATCGACTCCAGCCTCGAGAACCTCGGCCGATGGATGCCGTGGGCGCGCGAGGAGCCCACCTCGGTGGAGGAGAAGGCGGAGCTCTTGCGGGGCTTCCGCGGACGCTTCGACCTCGGCCAGGACTTCGTCTACGGCATCTTCAACCTGGACGAGGCGGAGGTCGTGGGCGGGACCGGCCTCCACACACGAGCAGGCGACGACGCGCTCGAGATCGGGTACTGGATCCGTGACAGCCGGGTTGGCAATGGGTTCGCGTCCGAGGCGGCGGCGGCCCTGACGCGCGTCGCGTTCGAGGTCTGCGGCGTCGACCGGGTCGAGATTCGGGTGGATCCAGCCAATACGACAAGCCTGGCGATCCCGCGGAGGCTCGGCTTCGGCGAGGAGGGGACGTTGCGTCGCCGCCTGCCGGGCGGCTCGGAGGGGCCGTCCGACCTGACGATCTTCTCGCTGTTCGCCCATGAGGCCGTCGGAACGCCGGCTGCGGAGGCGCCAATCGAGGCCTTCGACGCGGTCGGGGCACGGGTTCTGTGAGGCCGGAGCGGCTCCGCCTCTGGCTCGAGCAGAGCGAGCGAGGGTATCGCCTGAGAGACGCGGTCAGCGGGGAGCGCGTCGCCTGGGAGGATCCACGCATCCGCGTCGTCCCGGTTGCGGGGATCTCGTATCGAGCGGAGGCCGCCGCGGACACCTCCTTCGACCCTGGCCGTCGGCTCGCCCTCGTGCGCGAGCCGGACAACGAGCACGATCCGCATGCCGTGGCGATCTGGAGCGAGGATCGCAGCCTTCAGGCCGGGTACGTGCCCGCGGCGGTCGCACCCGAGCTTGCGGGAGACGAGCAAGCCGTCTCCCTGTGGCGCGTCGAGGGTGGCCTCCGGGTGCTCATCGCGCCGCGAGACGCGTGGATCGGGACGCCGCGCTAGGGCCCATTCATTAGGGTGGGCCCGCCGTGGCGTACGAGTTCAAGCTGCCCGATCTGGGCGAGGGTCTGTCCGAGGGGGAGGTTGCGCGCTGGCTCGTCTCGGAGGGGCAGGAGATCGCCGAGGACGAACCGCTCGTCGAGATCCAGACCGACAAGACGACGGTCGAGATCCCCTCTCCGGCCGCCGGAACGGTGACGCGCATCCTCGTGGCCGAGGGCGCCGTGGTGCCGGTTGGCACGGTTCTGGTTGTGATCGGCAGCGCCGAGGCCGAGGGCGCCGTGCCACCGCAGATCCCTCCGGCGCCACCGAGCGCCGCGGCGCCCCGTGAGCCTGCCGTCGGAGGGGAGCTTGTGTTCCAAGAACACAAGCTCCCCTCCGAACGGGTTCGGGCCACGCCGCTCGTTCGCCGCCTGGCAGAGGAGCTCGGAGTCGATCTGGCAGCGGTGGCGGGCTCCGGGCCGACCGGGCGCATCGTCGAGAGCGACGTGCGCGGCGCCACTGCGGGCGCGGAAAAGGAGAAAGTGTTCCAGGAACACAATGTCTCCACGACGAGGCCGGAGGGGCGGCGGGAGCCCGTGCGGGGAGTGCGCCGCCAGATCGTCGAGCACCTGACTCGGGCCCATCGGGAGGTGCCGGCCGTCACCTTCGTCGAGGAATGCGACTTCACCGGCGTGGATCTCCAGCTGCTCGTACCGCTCGCCCTGAAGGCGACGGCCGAGGCGCTCAAGCACTTTCCGGAACTGAACGCGCGGCTGGAGACCAACGACGATGGAACCAGCGAGATCGTCTACCTCGAGCACTCGAATCTCGGCGTTGCCGTCCAGACCGAGCAGGGACTCGTCGTCCCGGTCGTTCACGGCTGCGACTCGGCGTCGCTGGAGGAGCTGGCGACCGAGACGGCGCGGCTGGCGGAGGCCGCCCGTTCCGGCAGCCTGAAGCCGGCAGAGCTGCGCGGTGGAACGTTCACGATCACGAGCGCGGGCAAGCTTGGGGGTGTCTTCGTGACACCGCTCGTGAACCATCCGGAGGTCGCGATCCTCGGCATCCACCGCATCGCCCCCCGTCCTGTCGTGCACGACGGGCACGTGGCGGTTCGCGACATGGGCAACGTCTCCGTGACCTTCGATCATCGCGTGGTGGACGGCGCCCGCGCGGCAGAGTTCTGTCTCGATGTCGTCAGACGCCTGGAGGCGTCAGAGGCGAGTCAGCGCCGCGCGTGACGAGCGCCGACATGAAGAAGGCTAGTGTGCCGCCGGCTCAGGCGACCGCGAGCTCTGCGGCCAGATGTGGTTCCAGCATCGCCTCGATGCGGGGAGCGCTCGTCCGGCCGTCCAGGCGAGCGACCGCGCGCTTGCCCTTCACGAGCACGAGCGTGGGCACCATCTCGATCTTGAACCGCTCAGCGAGCTCGGGGCTTGCGTCGATGTCGACACGCCTTACGCGTAGCCGGGTTCGCTCCTTGCGCGCCAGGTGAGCGAGGAGGCTCTCCATCCGCCGCGCCGGACCCGAGCGCTCGGACCAGAAGAACACCAACAAGGGGCGCAGGTCTTCGCTCACAACTCTCCTCCTGAGTGATGCAGACAGCGGGGTGGGTTTGTTGTATGCCCTGAAAACGCCCCAGCCAAACGTTTCAGCCAAACGCCCCAGCCAAACGTCTTCTCAGGACACCCGCGCTCTCTACACTCCGAGGACGATGGGCGACTGGTACACGATCGGCCTCACGCTGGGCTTGGGCGTTGCGATCGGCGTCTTCTTCGCGGGCCTCCTGTCGGCGACCCCGTTCGGCCGCCTCGCCGGCGTCGCCCTCGCGGTTCTCGTCGGCGCGGCCGCAGGAGTGCTCGTCGAGGACTGGGCCGAGATTGGTGCGGGAGCTGCGGGCGGTCTCGCCGGTGCAGGCGCCACGGCGATCGTCGTCGGAGGAGCTCTGCGGCGTGGCGCCACGCGCGGCGGGCTCGCTCTGATCGTCGCCGCGGCGGCGGCGGGACTGGCAGCGCTCGCCTTCGTCCCGGTAATGGGCTATCTCGTGGCGGTGGGACTCCCGGCCGTGGCCGCCCGGCTGCGCCGCACGCAGGGCGAGCGCTATGCAGGCCTCCGCACGCTCGCCAAGGACTGAGCCACGCCGCAGCGCAAGCTGATCCTGATCGTGATCGACGGGCTGACCCCGTCGATGTTCGAGAGTGCTGTCGCGGAGCGGCGAACGCCGGCACTGGCCTTCCTCGCCGGCGAGGGCAGCTACGGCCGAGCGGTCTCGACCTTTCCTTCCCTGACGCCGGTCTGCCTCTCCTCGCTGGCGACCGGGGCACATCCGGACATCCACGAGATCCCGCACCTCGTCTGGTACCACCGCCGCGAGCGGCGACTCGTCGAGTACGGCTCCTCGTTGGCCGCGGTTCTTGCCGCCGGGGCACGGCGTTCCCTACAGGACACGATCTACGGGCTGAACTCGAGCCACCTAGGGAGTCGAGCCGTCACCGTCTACGAGGCGCTCGAGGACGCGGGCCTGACAGCGGGTGCGATCAACATCACGTGCTACCGGGGACGCACTCCGCACCGACCGACGGTGCGCATGCTGACCCGCCCCGCCTACGGCCCGAAGCGCTTCTTCTTTTACAGCCTGTTCGAGTCGGATGTCACGGGTGCACCGCTCGCGGTTCGGAACCGACCGGCGGGCACGATCGACGCCTACGCGGGGTCAGTGGGTCGCTGGCTCATCACGCGCGACGGCTTCGACTTCCTCGTCTTCTACCTCTCCGACTACGACTACGCCTCGCACGCCCAAGGCCCGGATGCGGCGCACGAGGCGCTGTCGCGCTGCGACGCCACCGTCGGCTCGCTGATCGAAGCGGCCGGAGGGGAGGCGGAATTCCTCGAGCGCTATGCCGTCATCCTCTGCTCCGATCACGGCCAGACAGAGGTCTCGGAGATCGCGCGCCTCCAAGACCACCTGCCTGACGCCTTCGTGACCGCCTCGAACCGAGCGGGGATGGTCTACGCCGAGGGCGAGGCGGGCCCGCTCGCCCGGCGGCTCGACGGTGCGGCGGGGGTGGAGGTCGTTCTCTTCCGCGAAGGCGACGAGGCGATCGCGCGGCGCGACGGTGAGGAGCTGCGTTTCCGGCGGACCGAGAATCACTTCTCCACAACAGGAGACAACGGCCTCCTCCCCTACCCGGCTGCGCTCGAGCGTGCATGGGCGGCCCTTGCGAACCCGAACGCAGGCGAGCTGCTCGTCTCCGCCACGCCGGGTTGGGAGTTCTCGGACCTGGGTGGCCGCCACCACCGCGGCGGCGGCTCCCACGGCTCCCTCACAGCCGGCGACTCGGAGGTGCCCATGCTCACGATCGGCCTGGAGCGCCAGCCGACGTCGATCACCCACGTGATGCCGCTCGCCCTCGAGCACTTCGGGGTTCCACCGCCGTCGTACGTGCGTTCACTCGTGACGACATGACCACACGCGCACGGCTGCTCGATCGGCTCCGCCGTCACGGCGTCCGCGACGAGCGCGTGCTCGACGCGATCGCCCGCGTGCCTCGCGAGCAGTTCGTCCCGGCGCAGCTGCGAGCCTCGGCCTATGACGACAACGCGCTTCCGATCGGGTACGGCGCGACGATCTCGCAGCCGACCATGGTCGCCCGCCTCTGCGAGGAGCTCCGATTGAGCGGTCGCGAGCGCGTGCTCGACGTCGGGACCGGCTCGGGCTACCAGGCGGCCGTCCTCGCCGAGCTGGCCGAGGAGGTCGTCTCGATCGAACGGGTTCCCGAGCTGGCCGAGCAGGCCCGGGCGAACCTCGTCGCAAGCGGCTATGGCACAGCGATCGAGGTCCGAGTCGGGGATGGAACGCTGGGCGTACCGGAACGAGCACCCTACGACGCGATCGCGGTCGCGGCCGCGGCACCCGGGCCACCGCCGGCGCTCTACGACCAACTGGCGGTGGGGGGCCGGCTCGCGGTACCCGTTGGCAGCCGCCGTGGACAACGGCTGGAGATCGTGACGCGAGGGCCGACCGGCCCGGCCGTGGTTCGGTCGCTGCCGTGTCGGTTCGTCCCGTTGGTCGGACAGGAAGGGTTCGCCGAGTAGGGCACGACGGTCTCGCTGCTAGGCTCGCGCGGGTTTCATGGAGCGTTCCCCAGCCGTACGCGCGTCGAGCGCATTCGCCCGCACGCGCGGAGCGCTTAAGCGCCGGCGCAACTGGGTGCAGCTCCTACGTTTCTGCATCGTCGGGGCGAGTGGCTACGCCGTCAACCTGGCCGTGTTCGTCGCGCTCCTGAAGGGCCTCGACTTCCACTACCTGCTCGCCGCTGCGGGCTCGTTTCTCGTCGCCGTGACGAACAACTACACGTGGAACCGCCTGTGGACGTTCCGAGGACAGCGCGGCCATGCCGCCTACCAGGGTCTGCGCTTCTTCATCGTCTCGGTCGTCGCGCTCGCGACCAACCTGCTCGTCCTCCACGGTCTGGTCGAGCTCGGGCTGGCCGAGGTGCTCGCCCAGGCGATCGCGGTGATCCTCGTCACACCGTTGAACTTCGTGGGGAACAAGCTCTGGTCCTTCAGCTCGCGCTAGCGACGCTCGCGCTGGCAGGGCCGGCGACCGGGCAGGCAGCAACCGCACCGACCACCCCCCTCTACGACGAGCGGGGTCGTCTCGTCGAGGTGCCGTTCGCGCCCGAGGCGACCGGACGGCTGCAGGAGGCGCAGGCCGTGGCGGCCTTCCGGCGCCACGAGAAGGTCGCCGACTGGCTCGCCCGGTACCCGCCGAACCCCCGGATCGAGGCGGAGTTCCGGTCGGGCGCCGGCGAATGGGTGATCAAGATCTGGTCGGGCAAGGCAGGCCAGATCGCCTTCGGCAAGGTCGACGACAGCACCGGCTTCGTCCGCGAGGCCAGGACGGGACCGCAGGTGGCCTGGTCGATGGCGCGCGGCGGGACGGGTGCCTTCGGCGGCCGCACGATCAACACCGCGTGGGTCTGGCTCGCCTTCTGCGGCGCCTTCCTCCTCGGCCTCGCCGATCTGAGACGCATCCGCTCGCTGCGCAACCTCGATCTCTTGGCGCTGCTCTCGTTCACGATCTCGCTGCGGTTCTTCAACGAGGGTGAGGTGTTCTGGAGCGCCCCGCTCGCATACCCGCCGCTCGTCTACCTCTTAGTGCGCTGCGTCTGGATCGCGCGGCGCGACCGCCCGCCGCGGGCGTCCCGACCCCTCTGGCCGGTCTGGCTCCTCGCCGCGGCGGCCGTCTTCCTCACCGGCTTCCGCGTCGGACTCAACGTCGAGGCGCCTCGGAGCGTGATCGACGTCGGCTTCGCCGGCGTCGTCGGCGCCCACCGGATCGCGAACGGCCAGATGCCCTACGGGCACATGCCGGACCAGGGCGACCTGAAGCCGTGCGGCCCCGCCGACGCGGAAGGCGAGATCCGAAAGCGGATCCAGACGAACGGCAGATGTGAGGCCTCCAATGCGCGCGGAGACACGTACGGACCCGTCTCCTACCTCGCCTACGTTCCCGGCTATCTCGCGTTCGGCTGGACGGGTGACTGGGACGAGCTGTGGGCGGCGCACGCCACGTCGCTCCTCTTCGACGGACTCTGCCTTCTCGGGCTCGCGCTCGTCGGCCGGCGCTATGGCGGCAACCGGCTCGCCGCCACACTGGCGTTCGCCTGGGCCGCCTATCCGTTCACGCTCTACACGTCGAACTCGAACACGAACGACGCGATCATGCCCGCGTTCCTGATCTTCGGCTTCTGGCTTGCCGCCTCGCCGTGGTCGCGCGGGGCAGCCGTCGCGCTCGCCGGCTGGACGAAGTTCGCGGCGCTCCTGCTGGCGCCCCTATGGCTTGCGTATCCATCCGGCTGGCGCGTCCCAGCCCGACGCTTCGCGCTTGGCTTCGGTGTCGCGACCGCCGCGGCGTTCTCCATCCTGCTGCTCGAGCCGGAGCCGCTCCACGCCGCCCGGGTCTTCGCCGAGCGAACACTTGGGTTCCAGCTCGACCGCGAATCGCCGTTCTCGATCTGGGGCTGGGGCCAGTATCACGCCGCGGGCATCCCCGACCTGCACCGTGTGCAGCAGGTGCTCCAGCTGCTGCTGCTCGGTGGGGCGCTCCTGGTCGCGTTCGTGCCGCGGCAGAGGTCGCCGCTCCGGCTGGCTGCGCTCACGGCAGCGCTCCTGATCGGCTTCGAGCTCGTGCTGACGCACTGGTTCTACCTCTACATTCCGTGGTTTTTCCCCTTCGTCGCCTTCGTCGTGCTTTCAGAAGCTCGTGTCCGGTGACCGCGTCCCGCCGGTTCACGAGCGTCGCCGCGATCGCCGCGAGCGTTCTCTTCCTCATCTGCTGGAGGGGCGCGGACACCGGGCCCTTGAACCAGGATCAGATCATCGACATCCCGGTGTACGAGACGTACGGCAACGCGATCGAGATCGGGAAGGTTCCTTATCGCGATTTCCGGCTCGAGTACCCGCCCGGCGCGCTGCCGATGTTCGCCCTGCCGGCGCTCATGAGCGAAGACTGGAATGGGTCGGCGTTCCGCGACTCGTTCGAGGATCTGATGCTGTTCCTCGGCATCGTCACGATCGCCTCCGCCGCGATCCTGCTGGTGGGGCTCGGCGCAACGAGATCTCGTGTCGTCGCGGCATTGATCTCGATCGCCGTCTTCCCGCTGCTACTCGGATCGGTCGTGTTGACACGCTTCGACCTCTGGCCCGCCGCACTGACGGTGAGCTCGCTCGCCGCGCTCACCTGGCGGCGCGACCGGCTCGGTTTCGGCGTGCTCGGGCTTGCGGTCGCGGCGAAGATCTACCCCGCGGTGCTGGTCCCGCTCGCGCTGTCGTACGTCTGGCGTCGCCGCGGCCGCCGGGAGGCGCTCCTCTGCCTCGGTGTCCTCGTGGGCGTCGTCGCACTGGTCTTCCTGCCGTTCGTCGCGCTCGGCGCCGACGGCGTCGTCTACAGCCTCGGCCGTCAGCTCAGCCGGCCGCTGCAGATCGAGAGTCTCGCCTCGGCGTTCTTTCTCGCCGCCCACCAGTTGGCCGAACTCGACCTCACGATGAGCTCGGGCCACGGGTCGCAGAACCTCGACGGCGTCGCCCCGGGAATCGCGGCCGTCGTGCTCAGCATCGTCCAGATCGCCGTTCTCGTTTGGATCTGGCTGCGCCTCCCCGGAACCGCCGAACAGCTTCTGCGCTGGAGCGCGTCCGCGCTCGTCGCCTTCGTGACGCTCGGGAAGGTGCTCTCGCCGCAGTTCCTGATCTGGCTCGCGCCGGTCGTGCCGCTTGTCGTCGGACGACGCGGCGTGCGTGCGGCGATCCTCTTGGCGGCCGCGATGGTGCTGACGCAGCTGTGGTTTCCGTCCCGGTACTGGGAGCTCGTGCTGGCGTTCGACCCGCTCCCGTCGTGGCTCGTGCTGGTGCGCGACCTCGTGCTCGTCGCGTTGCTCGTCGTCCTCGTGAGCGCCTTTAGGGATAGGGGACGCGCACCGGCTCGATCGCCGTAGCACGACCGGATGCATCGCAATCGATCAGCGCACCCTCGATGCGGACGTCCCCCTCGGCCGGCTCGAATCGGACCGGCATCCCGGTCCGCATCCGGTGGATGGCCAGGTTCGCCTTGACGCCGATCACGGAGTCGTGGGGGCCGGTCATCCCGACATCCGTGATGGCGGCGGTGCCGCCCGGCTGGATGCGCGCGTCGGCCGTCTGCACGTGGGTGTGCGTCCCGAGCACGGCGGTGACCCGGCCGTCGAGCCAGCGTGCAAGCGCGATCTTCTCGCTCGTCGCCTCCGCGTGTACGTCCACGACGACAACGTCTGCCCGCGCCCGAGCCTCCTCGACGAGGCCGTCGATCACCTCGAACATGTCCGTCGCCACCGAGAGAAACAGCGAGCCCAGCACGTTGATCACCGCGACCTTCGTGCCGTCGGTCGCGCTGGCCACAGCAAGCCCTCGTCCAGGCGCGGCGGAAGCGAGGTTGGCGGGCCGCACGACGCGCTCGGAGCCGGACAGGTACGTGTTGATCTCGCGTCGCCGCCAGGTGTGGTTGCCGAGCGTGATCACGTCGGCGCCGGCTGCAAGGAGCCGCTCGGCCAGCTTCGGCGTGATCCCGACCCCATCGGCGACGTTCTCGCCGTTCAGGATGCAGAAGGAGACATCCAGCTCCTCGCGGAGGGGGCGGAGGCGCTCCTCCACAGCCTTGCGACCGGCCGACGCGACCACGTCTCCGACGAAGAGAATCTTCAGCGCGCGCGCCCAGGCCGGCCGAGAACGCGCGTTACCGAATCGAGAGGGTCGCGGCGGGATGGATCTCGAGGGTCACGTTGTTTCCCGCATCCTGTGTGTGACGCGCGAGCGCCTGGTACTCGACCTTCGAGAGATCCAGCACGACACCGATCTTCGAGCGGCCAGACGCAATCGGGGAGCCGACCGTCAGAGCCGGGTCGGCCCGCAGGTGCGTCAGCGAGACGACGACCGACGGTGCCTCGTAGGGGCGGATGTCGATCCGCGCACCCTGAACGCGGTTCGAGACGACGTAGTCGGCGATTCCGACGACGACCCCGTCGACGGGCGAGTAGACGTCGGTGCCGGGGGCGGCGCCCACGTCGAGCGCCGAGGTGCCTGGTCCCCTGCTGCCGCTCAGCTGGAACCAGACGAGACCGTCCTGCTTCGTGCCCGCGATGCGGTGCCAGAGCCGCGAGAGCGGTCCGGCATTACCCTGCCGCCCAACCGGATCGAGCGTGAGCGCTCCCGGGCCGGCGCGGTGGTAGCCGATTGCCGTGACGGCGCTCTGGGCCACCGGCAGTTGCAGGCGGAGCGAGCCCACGGTCGCGACGATCTGCGATTGCGGCTGGCCTCCTCCGGGCAGCACGCTCGCCGCAGCCAGCGGTCGCGGCGTCGACGCCGCGGAGCCGAACGCGGTCAGAAGAAGGGTCGGCAGCAGGATCGCCGAAAGCAGAGTGGCGGCAACGAGGAGCCTGGCCCGGAGATCAGCGCGTTGCCGGGATGGGCGACGCCTGCGCGCGTGCCGGCGCGTCGGGTCCCGGTGGGGGGCCGAAGACATGGGCGGCACCATAGCCGACCCTTCCGAAACCTTCCACCCGCTGAAGTCGGGGTCGGGCTGTGGAGTCCAGCCGTTGACGAGAGCGGCGATACCATCGCCGCGATGATCCGGCCCGAGCCGCTCGCTCACGCACACCACGGTACGGACCCCTCAGGACGGAAACGATGACGACACTCCTGGCTGCGCTCGGCGTCTCGCGCCGATACGGCGATCGCACCGCACTGCAGCCCTGCGAGCTCGAGCTGCGCGCGTTCGAAACCGTCGCCCTTAGGGGCCCGAACGGTGCGGGCAAATCAACGCTTCTCTCGATCCTCGCCGGAGCGCTCGACCCGACGAACGGCCGCGTCGAGAGCGCGGAGCAGGTCGGTTGGGCTCCTCAGCGCCCCGCGCTCTACGGGAAGCTGACTCCGCGCGAGAACCTCCGGCTCTTTGCGCGCCTCGACGGTGTGCAGCCGAGCTCGACCGACCTGCCCGACCGTCCCGCGGCGCAGCTGTCGGTCGGCCAGCGTCAGCGGCTCAACCTTGCGCTCGCCTTTCTCGGCTCGCCGCGGGTGCTGCTGCTCGACGAGCCCACGGCCTCACTCGACTCGGAGCGACGCGAGGAGCTCTGGGCCCGGATCGACGCGCTGCGGGCAGACGGGGGCGCAATCTGCTTCGTCACCCAAAACTCCGACGAGGTCGAGCGGGCAGACCGGGTCGGCTGGATCGAGGACGGGCGGCTGACGCTTCCTTGAGGACGATCGCGCTCCTCCTCCAGAAGGACCTGCGCGTGCTGCGCCGGTCGCCGCTCTTGCTCGGCGTCCTCCTCGCGTACCCGCTCGTGATCGCCGGACTGGTCGGGCTGGTCGCGAGCTACGCGAACGCGAAGCCGCGCGTCGCACTCGTCGACGAGGACAACCTGCCCAGTGAGATCAGGCTTGGCGGCCGCACCTTCCGGGTGGAGCGGACGATCGACCGCGTGGCCGAGGAGGTGACGCTCGTCCGGCTGGACGGCAACGAGGCGGAGCGCCAGTTGCGCTCGGGGAGGATCGTGGCGCTGCTCCGCGTCCCCCGCGGCTTCGTCGCGGACTTGCGCAGCATGGCCCGTAGCCCTCGTCTGGAGCTCGAGACCACTCGCGGCGGGTTGTCCGTTCGCGTCACGCAGCAGGTGCAGTCGCTCGTCTACCAGCTCAACCGGCAGCTCGAGGACGCGTACGTGGAGGCGAACCTGGAGTACATCCGTCTCCTGATCAATGGCGGCACGGGTCGCTTCCTCGGCCAGGAGTTCGACGTGCTCGGGCTGAAGCGGGCGGAGGAGCTGCTGGACGAGCTGTCCCCCGGGCCGCGGCTCGACCGGATCAGGGAGTTCGTGCGTGTCGCCTCCGCCGCCCTCGCCGAGACGGACGATGCACTGCGCGCGACGGCGAACCCGATCGAGCTCGTGGAGACGGACGACGAAGGTCGTACGTGGGTGCTCTCCGCCCAGACACAGTCGTACGCGCTCGCGCTCACGATCTCGTTTCTCGCGCTGCTGCTCGCGGCCGCCGCGCTTGCCGCCGAGCGGGACGAGGGTGTGCTGGCGCGCCTTCGTCGAGGCCTCGCAGGCGCCGGCGAGCTCGTCGCGGCCAAGGCGGGTCTGGCCGCAGCGGCAGCCGTCGCACTCGGCCTCGGGATCGTGCTCGCGTTCGGCGCCATCATCGAGCTCGGGGACGTCGAGGGCGGGCAGCCCTGGGCGCGCGTGCCATTGCTCGTGGTCGGCCTCGCACTCGCGGGAGCGGCCTTCGGCAGCCTTGGGGCCCTGCTCGGCGCGCTTGCACGGGATGCCCGGACGGCCTCGCTCGTCGCGATTCTGGCCGTCCTGCCGATCGTCTTCCTCGGTCTCGTCCCACGCGAGATCGCGCCGGCCGCCGCCTATGTGAGCGACTTCTTCCCCTTCGCACACGCGTTGCGTTTTTTCACGGCCTCCCTCTTCGACCTCGAGCCGCTCAACGCGGTCGCACGGGAGGCCGCCTGGCTTGTCGGCTTGACGCTGCTCTTCTGCGCCGTGGCGCGCAGCGCCGTTCAACGTCTGAGCTGACGTAACCTGTCCTCGTGAGCTCGTTCCCCGTCACGCGACTGCGCCGGCTGCGCCGCACGGACGCGCTGCGTGCGCTCGTGCGGGAGACCCAGCTCGACCTGGACGACTTCGTGATGCCGTTCTTCGCGTGCCCGGGTGAGGGGGTTGTGCGGCCCGTCGATGGGCTCGAGGCGATCGCCCAGCTGTCCATCGACGAGCTCGTCCGCGAGGCAGGAGAGTTGGCCAGATTAGGGGTGAAGGCTCTGCTTTTGTTCGGCATTCCCGAGGAGAAGGACGAGGAGGGCTCGGGTGCCTGGGAGGAAGACGGAATCGTGCAGCGGGCGCTGCGCGCGATTCGAGCAGAACACCCCGGACTGGTGCTGATCACCGACGTGTGCCTCTGCGAGTACACCTCGCACGGCCATTGCGGCGTCCTGCGCGACGGTGAGGTCGCGAACGACGAGACACTCGAGCTGCTTGCCCGCACCGCCGTCTCGCACGTGGACGCGGGAGCCGACGTCGTCGCCCCGAGCGACATGATGGACGGCCGCGTCGGCGCGATCCGCGAGGCGCTTCCGGAGACGCCAATCGTCGCCTACTCGGCCAAGTACGCGTCCGCCTTCTACGGCCCATTTCGCGAGGTGGCCGAGTCGGCACCCGCGGAAGGCGACCGCCGGGGCTACCAGATGGATCCCGCGAACGCGCGCGAGGCGCTCCGCGAGTGCGAGCTCGACCTGAACGAGGGAGCCGACGTGCTGATGGTGAAGCCGGCCCTCCCCTATCTCGACGTGATCCGCGCCGTGCGCGAGGACTTCGACTGTCCGGTCGCCGCCTACAACGTCTCCGGCGAGTACGCGATGGTGAAGGCCGCCGCGGCGCGCGGCTACCTCGACGAGCGCCAGGCGGCGCTCGAGTCGCTGACAGCCATCAAGCGCGCCGGTGCCGACCTCGTCTTCTCCTACTGGACGAAGGACCTCGCCCGATGGCTCTGAGACAGCGGAGCGAACTGGCGCGGCGTGCGGAGCGGCTGATCCCGGGAGGGGTCAACTCGCCGGTGCGGGCGATGCGCTCGGTCGGCCTCGACGAGCCGGTGTTCATGCGCAGCGGCTCGGGCTCGACGATCGAAGATGTGAACGGCCGACGTTACGTCGATTGGGTGATGTCGTGGGGGCCGCTGATCTTCGGCCACGCGGACGCGGACACCCTCGCGGCGATCGAGGCGGCCGCCCGACGCGGGACGACCTTCGGCGCGCCGACCGAAGCGGAGGTCGAGCTCGCGCAGGAGATCGTCGACGCGGTTCCCTCGGTCGAGCTCGTCCGGCTCGTCTCCTCGGGCACCGAGGCCACGATGAGCGCGATTCGCCTGGCTCGTGCGGCCACCCACCGCGACCGCATCCTCAAGTTCGCCGGCGGCTACCACGGCCACGTCGACGCGCTGCTCGTCGACGCCGGCTCCGGGCTCGCGACGCTGGGCCTGTCCACTCGGGGAATCCCCTCCACCCCGGGGGTGCCGACCGGCGTTACGGCGGACACGATCGTGACCGCCTACAACGACCTCGACGCAACCGCCGCGGCGGTCGAGCGCTACGGCGAGGGGCTGGCGGCGATCGTCGTCGAGCCGGTGGCCGGGAACATGGGCGTCGTCCCGCCCGTGCCCGGCTTCCTCGAGGCGCTGCGCGCGCTCTGCGACGCCTCCGGCGCGTTGCTCGTCTTCGACGAGGTGATCACGGGCTTCCGCATCGCGCGAGGTGGCGCGCAGGAGCGTTACGGCGTCATCCCGGACCTGACGATCCTCGGCAAGATCGTCGGCGGCGGGCTACCCGCCGCCGCCTTCGGCGGACGCGGCGACGTGATGGAGCGCCTCGCGCCGTCCGGCGACGTCTACCAGGCCGGCACGCTCTCCGGAAACCCGCTCGCGACCGCGGCCGGGATCTCGGTCCTCCGCCGCCTGCGCGAGCCGCAGGTGTACGAGGAGCTCGAGGCGAAGGGAGCCCGGCTCGAAGCGGGGTTGCGTCCCTTTGGCCGGGTGCACCGTGTCGGCGCGATGGCCACGCTGTTCCTTGCCGATGGCGGCATCCGCACGTTCGCCGATGCACAGCGGAGCGATACGGAGGGCTACGGCGCGCTGTTCCGCCACCTGCTCGACCGCGGCATCTACATCGCGCCCTCGCAGTTCGAGTGCCTCTTCGTCTCGCTCGCGCACTCCGACGCGGACATCGACCGCACAATCGAGGCCACCGCAAGCTTCTTCGAAGCTTCCGGTGGTTAGGCCATCGACTCGATCTGGGAGCGCCTCGCCGACGAGGCTGCCGTCGAAAGCGCGGTCTGGGCGGACGCCCTGCTTCCTAACCAGGAGCGCCAGCTCGTGGCGGTGTTCAGCCTGCTCGCACCGGAGCAGTACGCCCTCGGGCTCGAGTCGATCTACGAGGGCTACCTGCTCCACTACGGCCGTCCTCGCCTGTTCGAGCCGGCCGACAAGGACGCCGCCTTGCTGCTCGGCGACTACCTCTACGCGCACGGGCTGGTCCGGATCGCCGCGCTCGGCGAGGTCGAGGCGGTCGCGACGCTCGCGGAGCTGATCTCGGCCTGCGCGCACCTCCGCGCCGAGGGCCACGATGGCGACGGCGACGAGTGGGTCACCGCCGCGCGCCGGCTCGGCGGCGAAGCTGACGCGGCAGCGGTCGAGCGAGCGCTGAGCTTGCATGCATCGCGCTTCGGTTGATTTCGCGACCGCCCGGGGCAGAGAATGCTCCCGTGGCCGACCCCAGCGCTCCCGTCGCCGATCCGCGTGCCCGTCAGGCCGGCAGCGCCGAGACGAACCCCTACCAGGCCGTCACGCTCTTCTTCGACCGCGCCGCCGATCACATCGACCTCGGCGACGAGATGCGCGAGATCCTGCGGACGTCCTACCGCGAGCTGACCGTGCAGGTGCCAGTCCGGATGGACGATGGGCGCCTCGAGGTCTTCACCGGCTACCGCGTCCAGCACAACGCCGCGCGAGGGCCGTACAAGGGCGGCATCCGCTACCACCCGGACGCGGACATTGACGAGGTGCGGGCGCTCGCAGCGCTGATGACATGGAAGACCGCGCTCATCGATGTGCCCTTCGGCGGTGCCAAGGGTGGTGTGCAGTGCGACGCGCGCGAGATGAGTCTGGGTGAGCGGCAGCGGCTGACGCGTCGGTTCACGAACACGATCAGTTACCTGCTCGGCATCAACCGCGACATTCCGGCGCCGGACGTGAACACGGACGCGCAGACGATGGCCTGGATGATGGACGCCTACTCCGCGCGGTACGGCTACACACCGGCGATCGTGACCGGGAAGCCGGTCGAGCTGGGCGGCTCACTGGGCCGCGAAGCGGCGACCGGCCGTGGGTGCGTCTACTGTCTCGCCGAGGCAGCCCGCGATTACGGCATCGAGCTCGCCGGAGCTACCGTGGCCGTTCAGGGCTTCGGCAACGTCGGCTCATGGTTCGCTCGCCTGGCGCCGGAGCTCGGTTGCCGGATCGTGGCGGTCTCCGACGTGCGTGGCGGCGTCCTCCGACGGGACGGCCTCGACGTCGGCGCACTCCTCGAGCACGAGCGCGAGACCGGCTCGGTCGTGGATGCGCCCGACACCGAGCCGATCTCGAACGAGGATTTGCTGGAGCTCGACGTGGACGTGCTCGTGCCGGCAGCGCTCGACCGTGTGATCCACTCGGGCAACGCCGACAGGATCCGGGCGCGCATCGTCGTCGAGGCGGCGAACCACCCGGTCACTCCGGGCGCGGACGAGGTGCTCCACGCGGCCGGCGTGGTTGTAATCCCGGACATCCTCGCGAACGCCGGTGGAGTCACCGTGTCCTATTTCGAGTGGGTGCAGAACATCCAGCAGTTCCGGTGGGACGAGGAGCAGGTGAACACGGAGCTCGCGAAGCGGATGAGGGCGGGGTGGGCGACCACCTACGGGCGGGCCACCGCAGACGAGATCCCGCTGAGGCTGGCCGCCTTCTCGATCGCGGTCGAGCGGGTGGAGCGGGCCGACAAGCTGCGCGGCTACGCCTCCTGAGTTAGAGTTTGCCCATGACTGCATGGCTTGTGGCCAACGCCGCCGAAGAAGGGCGCAATGTCATCACGGGCATGTTGGTCGTCGGCCTGATCTTCGTCGCGGTGATCGCGCTCGGTGAGACATCCCGCATGCTGCGCCACCGTCGCCGCAGCGGGCACTAGACGAGCCTTCGCTTCCGGTTCAGACTGGAGTCGATGCGCGACCTTCCTGCAGGGACGGTCACGTTCCTCTTCACCGACATCGAGGGCTCGACGCGGCTGCTGGACGAGCTCGGTGCCGAGGGGTACGCCGGGGCGCTCGCCGAGCACCGCCGCGTGCTGCGGGCGGCGTTCGCGGCGCACGGCGGCGTCGAGGTCGACACGCAGGGCGACGCGTTCTTCGTCGCGTTCCCCACCGCGCCAGGGGCGCTCGCGGCGGCCGCCGAGGCACAGGCCGCGCTCGAGCTCCCTGTGCGAATGGGGGTGCACACAGGCACGCCGCTCCTCGCCGGGGAGGGGTATGTCGGCATGGACGTGAACCGCGCTGCACGGATCGCCGCGGCAGGGCACGGCGGGCAGGTGCTGGTGTCGGCATCGACGCGCGCCCTGGCGGATGGCTTCGAGCTACGAGATCTGGGCGATCATCGCTTGAAGGATCTGGGAGCCGCCGAGCGCGTCTTCCAGCTCGGCACGCATGACTTCCCGCCGCTGAAGACGCTCTACCAGACGAACTTGCCCGTGCCGGCGACGCCCTTCATCGGCAGGGAGCGTGAACTGGCCGAGGTGGTCGAATTGCTGACCCGGGAAGAGGTGAGGTTGCTCACGCTCACCGGTCCGGGCGGGACAGGCAAGACGCGGTTGGCCTTGCAGGCAGCGGGAGCGGCGGCCGACGACTACCCCCACGGGGTGTGGTGGTCGCCGCTCGCGTCGGTCATCGACGCGGCGTCCGTCCTCGATGCTGGGGGTCGCGCCCTGGGTGTTGCTGGCCCGCTTGCTTCAGGGATCACCGACCGGAGGCTGCTGCTCCTGCTCGACAACTTCGAGCACGTCATCGAGGCCGCGAGAGATCTCTCAGCGCTGCTCGCAGAGTGTCCGAATCTCGACGTCCTCGTGACGAGCCGCGAGCGCTTGGGCATTGCCGGCGAGCACGTCTACCCCGTCCCGGTGCTCGCACGTGCCGACGCCCGTACGCTCTTCACAGCGCGGGCGCGTGCCCTGCGGCCGGACTTCGAGCCCGACGGGGCGGTGGACGAGCTCTGCGAGCGCCTCGACGATCTGCCGCTCGCACTGGAGCTTGCGGCAGCTCGTGTGGTGCTGCTCTCGACCGAGCAGCTGCTCGAGCGCCTCGGCGGCCGTCTCGACCTCCTGCGCGGCGGTCGCGACGCCGACGTGCGGCAGCAGACCCTCCGAGCCACCATCGAGTGGTCGTACGAGCTGCTCGAGCCTGCCGAGCAACAGCTGTTTGCCCGCCTCGCGGTCTTCGCCGGCGGCTGTACGCTCGCCGCTGCGGAGGAGATCTGTAGCGCCGAGCTCGACACGCTCCAGTCGCTCGTCGAGAAGAGCCTCGTACGCGTGCGTGACGGCGGGCGCTTCTGGATGCTCGAGACGATCCGCGAGTACGCGCTCGAGCGGCTCGAGGAGTCGGGCGAGGCCGAAACCGTCCGCCGGCGCCACGGCGGGTTCTTCCTCGAGCTCGCCGAGTCCGCGAATCTGGCTGCCGAGCGAATCACAGAGCAACGATTCGACCTCGTTCTGCCCGACCAGGACAACGCTCGCGCGGCCCTCGATTGGGCGCTTCGCGCGGATCCCGTACTCGGTCTGCGTCTCGCGGTCGAGCTCGAGCACTTCTGGGTCAGCTACGGCCCGGCCGAAGGGGTCGATCGGACGCAGGCGTTTCTGGACCGAGTGGAGACACCCGAGCTACGCGCCCGCGCTCTTCGCGCAGTAGGTAGTTCGGCGGACCAGGCCGGCCAGGGGCAGCTCGCGGAGCACTGTTACGAGGAGAGCCTCCGCGCCTACCGCGAGCTGGGGGACGAATGGGGGATCGCGCATCTCCTCATGAGGTTGGCGCACAGCGCACATGGGCGCGGCGAGCGCGCTGCCGCTCATAGCCTTGCCGACGCGAGCCTCGAGGTGTCTCGTCGGAGGGGCTTCGCGACGGAGGAACTTCAAGTGCTCACGCTCAAGGGAACTCTGGAGTGCGAGGACGGCGACGACACGCACGGGACGACGCTGCTCGAGGACAGCGCCCGTCGCGCCGGGGAGATCGGCTTCCCCTGGTGGCAGATCGTGGCGCTGCAGAGGCTCGTCGAGCAGCTGCTCCGACTCGGGCGCAGCGAAGACGCAGGGAGCCATTGTCTCGAGGCGCTGAGGCTCGCAGGCCGGATCGATGACACCCAACGCCTCGCCTACGCGCTTGCACAGCTCGCGCGGGTCGCCGCCGAGCGACGGGACGGAGAGCAAGCCGGTCGCTTCTGGGGCGCGCTCGAGGCGGAGGTGGGTCGGAACCCGCTCCCCTGGAATCCCACTCGATCGATTCACGCCGAGCGAGTTCTCGCGCTCGGCGGCAGCCCCGACTTCGACCGAGCGCGGGCCGAGGGGCGCCGGCTGACACTCGACGAGGCGGTCGAGCATGCACTGGCGACCGTAGACTGACCGCGATGGCTCCTCCCGCCGACCTGCGCGAGTGGATCCGCCTGCTCGAGCGGGAAGATGAGCTCGTTCGCATCTCGGCCGAGGTCGATCCGGACCTCGAGGTCACCGAGATCGTCGACCGCACTGTGAAAGCCGGAGGGCCGGCGCTCCTGTTCGAAAACCCGAAGGGCGCGCGTCACCCCCTCCTGATTAACCAGTTCGGCACCGAGCGGCGTATGTGCCTCGGCTTCGGGGTCGAGCGGCTCGACGACATCGCCGGCAAGCTCGAGGACGTCTTCGAGATGCAGCCACCACAGGGCCTTCTGGAGAAGGTGCGGGGGCTGAAGAAGCTGAAGTCGATCGCCGACTCGCGTCCGAAGACGGTCTCCCGCGGGCCGTGCCAGGAGGTCGTCCTCACCGGCGAAAAGCTCGACCTGGGGTTGCTGCCGATCCAGCGCTGCTGGCCAGGCGACCCCGCGCCGTTCATCACTCTGCCGGCCGTGATCACGAAGGATCCACACACGGGCGTCCGCAACGTCGGCATGTATCGGATGCAGAAGATCGACGCGCGCTCCACCTACATGCACTGGCAGCTGCACAAGGACGGCCGCGCCGACTACCTGGCGACGGACGGGAAGATCGAGGTCGCCGTCGCGCTCGGGCTCGACCCCGTCACGGCCTACTCGGCCAGCGCGCCGCTGCCGAAGCACATCGACGAGTTCATGCTGGCCGGTTTCCTCAAGGGCGAGCCGGTAGAGCTCGTCAAGGGGAAGACGATCGACCTCGAGGTGCCGGCGAACGCGGAGATCGTGCTCGAGGGCGTGATCGAGAAGGACGAGGTCGGGCTGGAGGGCCCGTTCGGCGACCACACCGGCTACTACACCGCTCAGGAGCCCTTTCCGGTCTTCCGGCTGACCGCGATCACGATGCGTCGGGACGCGATCTATCCCTCGATCGTCGTCGGCAAGCCGCCGCAGGAGGACGCCTGGCTCGGGAAGGCGACCGAGCGGATCTTCCTGCCCGCCGTCAAGCTGACGGTGCCCGAGATCGTGGACTACGACCTCCCCGTCGCCGGGGCCTTCCACAACTGCGTGATCGTCTCGATCCGGAAGGCGTTTCCGGGACACGCGAAGAAGGTGATGCACGCGATCTGGGGCCTCGGGATGCTCTCCCTCTCGAAATCGATCGTCATCGTCGACGAGCACGTCAACGTGCACGACTACGCCGAGGTCTTCTTCTACGTGGGCGCGAACGTCGACCCGAAGCGCGACGTCGTGCTCACGGAGGGGCCGCTCGACCACCTGGACCACGCGCCGACACTGCAGTTCGTGGGAGGCAAGCTTGGCATCGACGCGACCGCCAAGGGGCCGGCCGAGGGCACGCGCGAATGGCCGGAGGAGATCGCCATGAGCGCCGAGATCCGCGACCTCGTCGACCGGCGCTGGAGCGAGTACGGGATCCCCGTGCAAGGAGAGACCGATGTGGTAGAGAATGGCGTGGCAAGGCGCTTGCGGCAACTGGTACGTCGTTGACACACGCTACGGGTCGAGGGTTGAATCAGGTGGGGATCAGGACTTGAGCTCGCACGACACCGAGAAGCCACACCTGCCGCCGCCGAGCCTGTGGCCGATCGGCTTCGCTATCGGGATCGCCTGCATCCTGGCCGGCCTCGTCGTCAGCTGGATCGTGGCGGCCGTCGGCGCCGTGATCGCGTTCGTCTTCGGGTTTCTCTGGATTCGCGACATCACGGCCGGCGTCCGTCAGCCCGCGGCCGACGTCGACCCGGAGGTACGCCGCCCCCTCCGTGACACCGGCGCGCCGCCGGCGGCCCAGGGCGAGGCTGCGATGCCCGTCATGTCCGACGCTGAGATCGAGGCGTACCCCCGGAGCACGTTCCTCTCCCTCGCGACGCTCGGCCTCGGGGGCGTCATCGGCGGGATCATCACCGTCCCCGTCCTCGGCTTCGCCGTCCTCCCCTCGTTCACGAACCAGCGCAAGCCGAACGTCGATCTCGGCCCGCTCGAGAATTTTCCGGAGGGGCAGTTCATCATCGCGACGTATCTCGAGGATCCGAAGGTAGGTGAGGTGAGCAGGCGGACGATGTTCGTGCGGAACAACGGGTTGCTCGAAGACAAGCCGAGCTTCACGATGCTCTTCTCACGCTGCGTCCACCTCGGCTGCCCCGTGCAACCGAACGGGATCATCGACAGCGAGAAGATGAAGCGTGTGGGCGAGCACAACGTGGAGCTGACGCCCGTGCTGGTCTCCAACTTCGGCTGTCCCTGCCACGGCGGGCAGTACAACACTGAGGGCAACCGGACGGCGGGACCGCCTGTTCGAGCGCTCGACCGGGCCGAGTTCTCCGTGCGTGACGGCAATCTTTACCTCGGCGAGTTCTACAGCGTCGGCAAGGTCGAGGGCGCGGGCGCCAGGGCACGGATTCAAAAGTACGGCCACGCGGTCCCCGGTGTCCACGTCGACGGCATCGAGGCGTGGCTCTATCCAATCGAGGTACCGGGCTAAGTGCACTGATGGCCACAACCGCCCGGAAGAAGTCCGCGCGCCGCCGGCAGCTCGAGGCGGTGGCGCTCTACCCACTTGACTGGCTCGAGGAGCGCTCTGGCCTCGTCGGCGGGATCAAGTACTTCCTCTTCCGCAAGGTGCCGCGTGACACGGGCTGGTTCCACACGCTCGGCTCGGCCACGCTGACGGCGTTTCTCGTCCAGGCGATCACCGGCGTGATCCTCGCCTTCTACTACAAGCCGGACCCCGACTCGGCCTACGAGTCGATTCAGGCGATCACGAACGACCTCACACTCGGCTGGCTCGTCCGCGGGATGCACCGCTGGGGCGCGAGCGTCTTCATCATCCTGATGTTCCTGCACATGGCGCGCGTGTTCCTCTTCGGCGCCTACAAGTATCCGCGCGAGCTGAATTGGATCATCGGCGTGCTGCTGCTCGCGCTCGGGATGGCCGAGGGCTTCACGGGGTACCTGCTGCCGTGGGATCAGACCGCGTACTGGGCGACTGTCGTGGGGATCAACATCAACGGCACGGCGCCCTTCCTCGGCCCCTTCATCGCGCAGTTCCTGCAGGGGGGTACCGCGATCGGGCAGAACACCCTGAGCACGTTCTACTCGCTCCACATGCTCGCGCTCCCGGGCGCGATCATGGGCCTGATCGGCCTGCACCTCTACCTCGTGATCCGGCTCGGAGTGACCTCGCCGCCGTGGTCGCCCGAGGCGGCCGGCCGCGACCGCCCGCCCGCCCAGCCGAGCACGAACGGCCGTGAAGGCCTCATCCGGCCCGGCTCCCGCGGAGGCGCGAATGGCTCCTAGCCGGAGGATCGTCGAGCGCCGCGAGGCGCACCAGCGCTACAAGGAGGACGTCGACCGCACCGGGAAGCCGTTCTTCCCGCACGCGATGTTCCACGACACGGTGATGAGCCTCGTCGTCGTATCCGTGATCATGGGCCTCGCCATCGTGTGGTACCTCGACGCGGACGGCACCGAGGCGGGCGTGCTCGGGCCCCACTACACCGAGGAGGCCGATCCCGGGACGACGAACTTCATCCCGCGGCCGGACTGGTACTTCTACTTCCTCTTCTACCTGCTCCGGATCTTCAAGTGGCCGGAGTCGGTGATCCTCGGCACCGTCGGCATTCCGACGATTGCGCTCGTCTTGCTGCTGGCGCTCCCCTTCATCGACCTGCGGCGGGAGCGACGGCTGCTACGCCGCCCGGTCGCGATCGTGGCCGCCGTGCTCGTCGTGCTCTCGATGGGCGTTCTCACCTACAAGGGCGCAACAGCGCGAGAATCCCTCGGCAGCGAGCTGACCGAAGCGGTGCCGGTCTGGGCGGAACGTCAAGGGTTCGCGGGCAATGAGGAAGCCGTCCGAGGCGCGGAGATCTTCGCGCAGGCCGGCTGTGCACAGTGTCACCTCTATCTCGGCACGGGTTCGCAGAACCTCGGCGCGCCAAATCTCTCGGACATCGGCGGCCAGGATCGCGGGGCCGAGTACCTCCAGAGCTACATCTCGAATCCGGCGCAGTTCGGCAACAACCAGATGCCGCCGTTCGCCGGCCTCGGTGAGGAGAACCTGCAGAAGCTGGCGATCTTCCTCGAGGCCTCCAAGGGCGTCGAAGGCGATTAAGTGCTCCTTCAGGCAATACAGGCCATCGTTTCCGGCGTGCGATCAGCGGCGCCATGCGTCGTCCTCAGTCGCGTCCGTACCATCTAGGTATGGACGCTCCCTGCGTCCTAGCCTGGCTTGCTGCTCGCACGCCGGAAGCGGGGCAGCATCACCTGAAGGAGCACTAATTGAGGGTCTTCCTCGGCGTGACGGGCGCCTCGGGCGCACCGTACGCCGCCCGGCTGCTGCGCGCCCTGGCCGACGGGGGCTGCGAGGTCGGGCTTACCGCCTCGACAGCCGGGATCGAGGTGCTCGCGACGGAGCTCTACGGCAACGCCACGCTCCCGCGGGCCGAGGTACTCGAGCGATTTGTCGGCGACGCCGCCAGCGTGACCGTCTACCAGGTCGACGACTACAAGAGTCCTTACGCGTCGGGTTCGGCCAAGGTCGACGCGTATGTCATCTGCCCGTGCTCGATGTCGACGGTCGGCACGCTCGCAACCGGCGCGATGGCGAATTTGATCCATCGTGCCGCCTCCGTCGCGTTGAAGGAAGGCCGCAAGCTCGTGCTAGTGCCGCGCGAGACGCCGCTGTCGTTCGTCCACCTCAACGGCCTCGCGACACTTCAGCAGGCGGGGGCGACAATCCTCTTTGCCGCGCCGGGTTTCTACCACGGCGCCCGGACGATCGAGGATCTGGTCGACTTCGTCGTCGCCCGGATCCTCGACCAGCTCGGGCTCGACAACTCGCTGATGAAGCGGTGGGGAGAATGACCGAGGAGACAGGATCTTTGACGCCGGACGGAGTCCGGCGCATGTTCGACCGGATCGCCCCGGTCTATGACTTGATGAACCGGGCGATGACGGTTGGGCTCGACCAGCGCTGGCGGCGACTGGCCATCCACGCCGTCGTCACCCCGGGGGACCGGGTGCTGGATGCGTGCTGCGGTACCGGAGACATGACAATCGCCGCCCGCGCAGCGGGCGGCCATCCCGTCGGGCTCGACTTCTCGGAGCGCATGCTCGAGCGCGCGCGGCGAAAGGCACCCGAGCTCGAGTGGATTCAGGGGGACATGCTCGAGCTGCCGTTCCCGGTCGAGAGCTTCGACGCGGCCACCGTGGGCTTCGGCGTCCGCAACGTGGCCGACCTCGAGCGAGGTCTCGCGGAGCTGCGCCGCGTGCTGCGCCCCGAAGGACGGCTGGCGATCCTGGAGATCACCCGCCCGCAAGGGCCTCTGCGCGTCTTTTACCGACTCTGGTTCGACGCGCTGATCCCGCTCGCGGGCAAGATTCTTCCAGGTGGAAAGGCCTACACGTACCTGCCGGCGAGCGTCCGGCGCTTTCCGGGACCGGAGGAGCTCGCGGAGCTGATGGCCCGTCACGGCTTCCGTGACGTCTCTTTCCGCCGGCTCGCGGGCGGCATTGTTGCGCTCCACGTGGGAACGGCGTCGTGAGCGTCGCCGAGGTGCGACCGTACCTCGACCAAGTCGAGGAGCGGCTCCACGAAGCGGTGGCCGCGTATCCGGGAATGGTGGAGCGGTTGAGCAGGGCGGCGCTCGACGCGGGCGGCAAGCGGACGCGACCGCTGCTGATCCACCTCGTGACCGACGATCGCGAACGCGCGCTGCGCTGCAGCGTTGCGATCGAGTTGGTTCATACCGCCACGCTCGTCCACGACGACTTGATCGATCGCGCGCCACTCCGTCGCGGGCGCCCGACCGCTTGGCGCACGGACGGCGACGACGCCGCGCGCACGACCGGCGACTACCTCTTCGCGCGTGGCTTCGCGGAGCTCGCAGACACCGGTGACCTCGAGGGCGTACGCATCCTTGCCGACGCCTGCCTGGCGCTCGTGCGCGGCGAGGCTCTCCAGAGGCGCCAGCAGCACCGGCCCGAGACCTCGGTCGAGGCCTACCTGGAGCGGATCGCACTCAAGACGGGGAAGCTCTTCCAGGCGGCGTGCCTGCTCGGCTCGCGCGATCCCGGTCTCGGCCGCTTCGGCCTCAACCTCGGCATCGCCTTTCAGATCGCCGACGACGTGCTCGACTGCTCCGGCGACACGCTCGAGACGGGGAAGATCGCGGGCACAGACCTGCGCGAGGGCACGCCGACGCTGCCTCTCCTGCTCGCCGCGCAGCAGGACGACGCCGTACGCGCCGCGCTCGCCGGTGGATCGCAGACCGGCGTGCTGCTGCGCGTCGCGGCCACCGGCGCCTTGGAGCGCTCCCTGGAGGTGGCCCACGGCTACGCTGGTCAGGCGCGAGAGTGCATCGACGGCGCCGTCCACCGCGACGAGCTCGAGGCGCTCGCGAACGCAGTCGTAGAGAGGAGACGCTGACCCCGGTGGCCGTACTCGCACGCACCTCGTCGCTCGATCCCGTCCGGGAGAAGGTCACCGCAGGCGGGCGGCTCGACTTCGAGGACGGCCTCACGCTGCTCGAGTCCGACGATCTGCTCGGCCTGGGCGAGCTCGCCGACCTGGCGCGCCGGCAGCGCGGGGGCACAGACGAGGTCTACTTCGTCCAGAACCTGTACTTGAATCAGACGAACGTTTGCCGTGTGAAGTGCAAATTCTGCGCCTTCGCCGCGACGCAGAAGCAGAAGCAGGCGTACACCATCTCGACGCAGGAGCTCGTCGAGGATGCCGTCCGTCAGCGGGAGCTGACCGGTTTCACCGAGATCCACATGGTGAACGGCGAAAACCCGCATGTCGGCTTCGACTTCTACGTCGACACCGTCCGCGCCCTGCACGAGGCGCTGCCCGACGTGCACCTCAAGCTCTACACCGCCTCGGAGATCCACCACATGACAACGATCTCAGGGCTCTCCCACGAGGAGGTGCTCCGCGAGCTGCAGGCGGCCGGACTCGGGTCGTTGCCGGGCGGCGGCGCGGAGGTTTTCGCGGAGCGCGTGCGCCGGCTGATCGCACCCGGGAAGGAGCATCCAGACTACTGGTTCCAGACGCACGACACCGCGCACCGGCTGGGCATCCCGACGCACTGCACGATGCTCTACGGGCACGTCGAGACCTACGAGGAGCGGGTCGACCACCTGCTCCGCCTGCGCGAGCAGCAGGACCAGACCGGCGGCTTCCTCGCCTTCATTCCCCTCGCCTTCCACCCCGAGAACACGGTCTTCGAGCGGCGCGGCTGGCGGCACACGACCGGTTCGGACGACCTGAAGATGCTCGCCGTCTCGCGCCTGCTGCTAGACAACGTCCCGAACATCAAGGCCTACTGGATCATGATGGGGATGCCGCTCGCGGCGGTCGCGCTTCACTTCGGCGCCAACGATGTGCAGGGAACGGTGGTGCGCGAGCAGATCTTCCATGCCGCCGGCGCGCGCACCGAGACCGAGCAGAAGATCGACCAGCTCGTCCGCTTCGTGCGCGACGCGGGCAGGATCCCCGTGCAGCGAGACACGCTCTACAACGAGCTGCGCCGGTGGTAAGCATGAGCCAGACGATCCCGGCACTCCCCGTGCGCGACGTCGCTGCCGCCGTGCCGTTCTACCGTGACCGGTTTGGTTTCGCCGTGCGGCACCACGACCGTGGCTTCGCAGTCCTGACGCGGGATGAGGCCGTGATCCACCTCTGGGAAGCAAGCGACGAGAGTTGGCGCGACCGCGGGTTACCGGAGCAGCCGGTCTGCTCCGGCGCCGAGTCGTTCATCGCCGGGACGGCGAGCTGCCGCATCCTCGTCGGGGGCGTCGACCAGCTCTACGAGGAGCTTCGCGACGCCGATGTGCTTCACCCGGTGTCGAAGGCCGGCCCGAACGACACCGACTTCGGCACACGAGAGTTCGCGACGCTCGACCTCAACGGCAACCTCATCTCCTTCTTCCAGCGGAGGGACGCGTGAGCAGGGCCGCAACGTGCGGGGTCAGGTCTTGCATTCGAACAAACCTCCACTCCGGGACGGAGAAGAGCAGCTTTGCTGGATTGCAAGACCTGACCCCGGTGTGCGCCACGGAAAGCGAGCGATGATCAGGCTCGGGCGCATCTCCTACGTCAACATGGCGCCGGTGTTCCACCGGCTGAACGCCGACGTCGAGGAGATCAGCGGTGTGCCGACCGAGCTGAACCGGATGCTCCTCGACGGGCAGCTCGACCTCGCTCCGATCTCCTCGATCGAGTACGCCCGCCACGCCGCGGCGCTCCGAATCCTGCCGCGCATGTGCGTCTCGTCCGAGGGCGCGGTCGACTCGATCCAGCTCGTCTCGCACCTCCCATTCACGCAGATCCGCTCGATCGCGGTGACGCCGGAGAGCGCGACGTCGGTGGTGCTGACGAAGGTGCTGCTCCCCTACGTCGAGCATGTCCCGCTCGGCGAGGAGGCCGATGCGCGTCTTCTCATCGGCGACGCTGCGCTTCGGAGCGCCTTCGAGAATCCCACGCCGCACTACGACCTCGGCAAGCTCTGGCTCGAGCGGACGGGCCTGCCGATGGTCTTCGCCGTCTGGGCCGCGCCGGAGCCGGTCGTCCCCGGGCTGCCGGAGCTCGAGCACGCGCTCGTGTCCTCCGTGCGCCTTGCCCGCGCCGAGCCGGAGCGGCTGGCGCACGAGGCGAGCGCCCGCTACGGCTACCCCGCCGGGTACCTCGCGCGCTACTTCGAGAAGCTGCGCTACTCCTTCGGGCCGCGCGAGCGCGCCGGTCTGTACACCTTTTTCGAGATGGCCCGCGACGTCGGAGAGCTCGAGCATCTGCCCGAGCTCCGGTTCGTGCAGAGGCAGCCGGTCGAAGCATGATCGAGTCGATCGACCACGTTCAGCTGGCGGCGCCAGCCGGCTGCGAGGCGGAGGCGCGCCGCTTCTTCGGCGAGCTGATCGGACTCAAGGAGATCGGGAAGCCGGTGGCGCTCCGATCTCGGGGCGGAGTCTGGTTCCGCTGCGGCGAGCAGGAGCTGCACGTCGGCGTCGAGCCGGACTTCCGGCCCGCACGCAAGGCCCATCCGGCCTTCCGGGCCCGCGCGCTCGAGGAGTTACGCGCGCGCCTCGAGGCGGCCGGCAGCGCGACGCGCCACGACACCGAGCTCGCGGGTCTCCGGCGTTTCTACGTCGAGGATCCTTGGGGCAACCGGCTCGAGTTCGTGGAGGCAGCGTGAGCGCCGTCGTCACGATCCTCGAGAGGGCGCTCGACGGCGAGCGGATCACCGACGACGAAGCCGCCACGCTGCTCCGGTCGCGCGAGCTCGTCGCGGTCGGCCGCGTCGCCGACGAGCTGCGCGGCCGCAAGACGGATCCCGACCGGATCACGTTCATCGTCGACCGGAACCTGAACTACACGAACATCTGCGTCACCGACTGCGACTTCTGCGCCTTCTACCGCCGTCCAGGCGATCGGAACGAGGGCTATCTGCTCCCGAAGCCGGTCATCTTCAAGAAGATCGAGGAGATGCTCGCGCTCGGCGGCACGGGTCTCCTGATGCAGGGCGGGCACCATCCCGACCTCGGGATCGACTACTACGTCGACCTCTTCCGCTCGATCAAGGAGCGCTACCGGATCCACCTGCACGCGCTCTCGCCACCCGAGATCCAGCACATCGCCCGCCGCTCCAAGCTGACCGTCTGGGAGACGCTTTCGCGCTTGCGCGACGCCGGACTCGACTCCATTCCCGGCGGCGGCGGCGAGGTGCTCGTCGATCGCGTCCGCGAGATCATCGCGCCAAAGAAGACGACGACGGCGGAGTGGCTCGACGTGATGCGGCAAGCACATCGACTCGGCATGTCGACGACGGCGACGATGATGTACGGCCACGTGGAGACGCTCGAGGAGCGCGTCGAGCACCTACGCCGGATCCGCGACCTCCAGGACGAGACGCGCGGCTTCCGCGCCTTCATCTCCTGGACGTTCCAGCGCGATGGCAACCGCCTCTCGGACAAGGTCTCGGACGAGGCGATGCCGACCTCGTTCGACTACCTGCTCACCCAGGCGGTGTCGCGCATCTATCTCGACAACGTCGACCACATCCAGAGCTCGTGGGTGACGCAGGGGATGAAGATCGGTCAGGTCGCACTGGGCTTCGGGGCCGACGACATGGGCTCCGTGATGATCGAGGAGAACGTCGTCTCCGCCGCGGGAACCACTCATCGCACCTCAACGGAGGAGCTCGTCCACCTGATCAGAGCGATGGGGAAGATCCCGGTGCAGCGCGACACGCTGTACCGGGACGTCAGGGTCTGGAACTAGAACAGCTCGTCGATCCCGACGAGACGAACGCGCTCGCGGGCAGCGCGCTCCCGGGTCCGGTCACTGAACCCCCGCGCGAACACGACGAGCTCTGCCTGCGCGGCGCGCGCGCCGAGTAACGCGCGATGTGTGTGGAGTTGATCGATGACGTCCTCGCCCGCCCGCAATGACCACTTGCACGACGCCAGCAAGACGTAGTCCCGCCGACGCACGGCCACGACGTCGATCTCGGCGTCTGCGCGTCGCGACCACCAGGAGCCGATCGCGTCTGCGCCCGGAACAGCGTTCGAGTAGGAACCGAGCCAGGCACGGCAAACGTCCTCGAAGACGAACCCGACGTACGAGTCGAGACCCGCTTCGATCTCCTGGTACACGTCCTCGACGCGCCCGCGCTCCAGGCGGCTGCGATTGGGGAAGACGTACCGAAACCAGAAGCGAAAGTACGGATCGGCGATCCGCCAGACGCCGCGCGCGCGAGGACCTGGCGGCTGCAACGGCTCTAGCAACTCCGTGTAACCGAGCTCGGCGAGTCGCTCGAGCACCTTCGCCGTCGCGGACGTGTCACGCTGGATCGCTCCTGCGATCTCGCCGGTTCGTGTCCGGCCACTCGCGAGAGCGCGGAGGACGGAGAAATAGCTCTGCGGGTCCCGCAGGCCCTCTTCCGACCGCAGCAGCTGCAGCGGCTCTTCGTACAACGGGGCGCCCCTTGCGAGAATCGCTTCTCGAATGACGTTCGGGTTGCTGCGTCTGCCGGCCCAGAGCTGGTATTGCGGTGTTCCCCCAAGCAGCCCGAAACGGACGACCCGTTCCGCCGGCGAGGCCGCGCGAGGCCCAAGCTCGGAGGCGTCGCGATAGGTGAGCGGTTGCAACAGTGGACGGTACGTCGCGCGGCCGAAGAGCGGCGCGCTCTGATCGAGTAGTGCCTCCATGAACGAGAGGGCACTGCCGGCGAGCACGAGCACGAGCGGCGTCCCGGCCCGTTGCCAGCGATCCCAATGACGCTGGATGATCGACGGCAGCGCAGGCTGCGCGGAGCAGAGGAACTGGAACTCGTCGAGGATCAGGACGACTGGCGCATCGGCGGCGCTCGTGGCAAAGAACTCGAGCGCTGTATCCCAGTCGGGGAACGCTAGAGGAGGCGAACCTCGAATGAGTTGGGCTGCCTCCCGAGCGAGAAGTCGGAGCTGGCTGGCCTCATCTTGTTCGTCTGCCTGATAGCTGACGACCCGACCGCGAGGAAAGGCTTGGTAGAGAAGGGCGCTCTTCCCGACGCGACGACGCCCGCGAAGCACCACGAGGGCCGGCGCGCCCGCCGTGCGCACTTCCCGCAGCCGTTGGAGCTCGGCAACACGGTTGATGAAGTCATTCGTCATTACAGTTCACGGAATCATAATGAACGGAACTACATGCCTCGAACATGGCTCATTTATTGTGCACGTGGATCTTGAAGCTACGAGGCGAACTCGATCGAGCCGTCGCGGCGGCCGCTCTCGGCGAGGTGGTTGAACGTGAGCAGCGCGAGCCCGAGCCAGCCGAGCCCAACCGCGGCCTCGAGACCGACGTTCGGCAGGATCTCGGCGGCAGCCTCTCCGGCCAGGAGATCTCGGATCGCCTCGAGTCCGTGGGTGAGCGGAAGGATGTTGGCGAGCCACTGCACCGGCTGCGGGTAGTAGCCGACGGGAACAACGACGCCTCCGATGGCCATGATCGTTCCGGTCGCGAGATTGGAGACGACGTTCCGCGTCGACATGGCGCGAAGGACGAGCCCGCCGAGGAAGATCGCCAGCATGTAGCTCGAGACCGCAACGAGCAGCGTCAGAGGAGCGACCAGCAGGATGCGCGGCCACGGAAGAGGTAGGTCGAAGATCGCGGCAGCTGCGAGGAAAGACCCCAATGAGGTGACGACGCCGTCGCCGATGAACGTCACACTTCTGCCCGCGAAGACGACGACTGCGCTCGATGGACTTGCGACGAGCAGGGGCAGCGTCCCCGCCCACCGCTCCCACGCCGTGCTCGCGACCGCAATGAAGCTGGTCACGGTCGCAAGTAGGACTGCCGCGCCGACGAGCAGCTCGTGCGTCCGGGCACGAGATCCGAGCAGCTCCCCGATCAGGGCGAAGAAGACGACTTGGGCGACGACGCGTAAGTACCACCCGATGAGCCACGTCCTCCACGTGTAGATGGTCTTGTAGTCCTGGTATCCAGTCGCTGCCGCGTGCCGGAGGACTCGTAGCACGTGTCTCACGCGTACCCCACCGTCCCGTCGGCCCGAACGCGGTTCAGGATCCGCCGAAGGAGGAGCCGTCCGATCACGAAGCCGCCGGTTCCCAGGGCGAGCACCATTCCAAGGCGGACCGCAGCACCGGACACTGGAGCAGGATCGAGGCTGTCGCGGAGGAGGTCGGCGCTCCATGAGAGAAAGACGACGCTCGAGAGCGGCTCCAGCCAGTCGGGAAGGAACGAGACCGGGACCAGAACCCCGCCGAGGACGTAGAACGGATAGCTGAGGGAGTTCTGGAAGGTCCGCGCGCTACGAGCCAGCACGAAGAGGGCCGCCATGATGACCGCAGTACCCGACATTGCGAGACCGCTTGCAGCGAGGGTGAGCAGGAAGAGGCCCGGGTGGTGAAACTCGATGGTCACGCCGAAGAGCGCACGCGCCACGAACCACACCTCGATAAACGCGAGGAATGCAACGGCAGTCACGGCGAAGACGCGCCCTAGGACCACCGTTGAGACATTCGCCGGTGCGGCGATCACTACTTCCAGAACGCCTTGCCAGCGATCGGCCTCGATGATCTCGCCCGAATCGAGCAGGGAGAGCTGCCAGAGCGCGATCAGAACCGGAGCCATGACCGCATAGGCCGTTAAATCGTCGCGCCCGGCATGACGAACGACTGCGAGAAAGGTGACCGTGAAGAGCGGCACGGTCACCAGCGGCATGAGGTAGTCCGGGTCGCTGCGGATAAGTCTGAGCTGAAGCCGGAACGCGGCCGAGAAGGCACGCACTAGGCGCCGTAGTCGAGCGAGCCGTCGCGCCGGCCGCGGGAGGCGAGTTGGTTGAACGTGGCGAGCGCGACCGTCATCCAGCCGACGGCCACCGCCCCCTCGAGCGCGGCGTTGCCGAGGATCGTCGCCACGTCCGCCCCGTCGAAGACGCCGCGGATCGCGAGCAGCCCGTTCGTCACCGGCAGCACCCGCGAGAGCCACTCGAGCGCCTCGGGGTAGTACGAGAGCGGCACGTTGACGCCGCACGCGGCCATGAGCGAGACGTGCGTCGTCAGGACGACGAGACCGTTGATGCTGCGAAAGCGGAAGACGATCCCGGCCAGAAACGTCCCGAAGCAGTAGGAGGCGAGCGCGACGACGGCCGTCAATGGGACGACCGCGAGCACGCGCGGCCACGGCAGGTCCATCCCGAACATCGGCCCGGCGACGAAGAGCGCGGCCAGGGCGCTCAGCGCCCCGTCGACGGCGAGGTACGAGCCGCGCGCTGAGAAGACGATGACGGGGCTCGAAGGGCTCGCGACAAGCAGCGGCAACGTCCCGGCCCAACGCTCGGCCGTGGTCATGTTCAGCGAGAAGACACCGACCACCGCCGCGATCAGGATCGAGTTTCCGACGAGCAGATAGAAGGTCTTCTGGTCGTCGCCCAGGCGCTCGCCGATCAGAGCGAAGAACGCCACCTGCGCGATCACGCGCACCATCCAGCCGGCGAGCCAGCTCTTCCAGGTGAAGATTGCGCGGTAGTCGGCCAGCCCCGCCCTGAAGGCGTGGTGCATGACGTTGACGGTCGTCGCGAGCGCGCTCATGCCGCGGCGAGCTCTCCGTTCGCGCGCAGGCGGCGCATGACGTGGAAGAGGATTGCGCGCCCGATCAGGAAGCTGGTCGCGCCGAGCAGGACGACCATGCCGAGCCGCTGCCAGAGGTCGTCGATGGGTGGTGG
>Ga0136621_1000020_pt1 | contig 46760 bp, 41 predicted proteins | sample AntDryUQ445A2306_FD_104673 | JGI IMG/M metagenome (GOLD analysis project Ga0136621, IMG submission 104673) | Polar desert sand microbial communities from Dry Valleys, Antarctica - metaG UQ445A (23.06) | ecosystem: Environmental > Terrestrial > Soil > Desert | place: Antarctica: Dry Valley...
ACAACCATCACTTGCCGCAAGCCGCCCTCAATGCAAAGCCACCCATCCATGCGATGAAACAATGGCATGCCAAGCACCCTGAGTTGTTTCATCGTAAGCCTTATAATTGTCCGGGACTTGACACGTAAGCATTACCTCCAGCAGACCCCGTTCCTCAATCTGGTCACGCGGCTGGTTCGCACGCTCACCCTCAATGTGGGCGGGCTCATCTTGGTCAGTCCGCCGTTCAAATTACTGTCGCTCAAACGAACCGACGTCGCAGGCCGGACCACCGTCGCCGTCTCCATCCTGTGGTCTTCGAACACCACGCTGATCTCTCTTAACGGTGGTGCCGCAACCGTTCTGACCTCGCGCCATGACATCAACCGCCGGACTTCCTTCTAGAAGCGCAATCGTCTGAGTCGGTCCACCGTTGTTCTTAAGTCCTTGGAGATCGAGCAGCGGATCGGTGGTTTGCGACGTAGATCGGGTCAAACCGCATGTACCATCCGTATCGATGTTATAGCCGGCATCCAGAATCCTTCCCAAGCCGTTTGAACAATTCCCACCCGACAACGAACTGTTGGCTACGATGGTGTTACGCAGCGTGGTCGCGCTACCGCTATCAGGAAAGATGCCGCCACCTTCAGGCGCGCTGTTGCCGGAAAAGGTGGTGTAATTCGCGGTGAGATTACCATCGTTATAGATGCCGCCGCCAAGCGCGCCCGCGCTATTGCCGGAGAAGGTAGTGTTCGTTACGGTGATCGTGCCCTCAGAGGAACTGGAATCGCTCGAACCCGATCCATAAGGCGCAAACGAGCGTCTGAGGAAAAGACTAATAAGGATATTGAAAAACGCGTTATTCGATATCCACTAACACGCTTGTTTGTAAACTGCGTCCACGATGAATGATGGATGTGAACTGGGGTGATCTATCAAACATTACTTATATGTCAGTAATGTAGACTACAAATGACATTTTATTTATATTGTTAAAGGCAATCGTGTTGCAAGCTATCATCTTATGAGTAAGCCGCGTCCGCTCAACGGAGTTTAACGATCATGGAAACTGAATTAGACCGATCCGCGTCGCAGCAGGCCGATGCACAGCCACAAAGTGGAGTATCAGGTAAGCGTAATTCGCTGCTAGCGCGTGCGGCGCGCCGAATCAACACGGGCATCAGGCGAAACTACGATCTCGCCAGGCTCTATCATCAGGCCCAGTATCTGCGCGGCGGCTTGCGGCGCCAGCAACCAGTGATCATCTATCAGCGGGGCAAAGTCGGTTCTTCCAGCGTGTTCAAGAGCTTGAAACGTTCGTACACCGCTGGCCCGGTTTACCACGTCCACTTTATCCATGAGATCGAGCGCGAAATTGAGCAGATCTGCCGACAGGTGAACCTTACGCCACGCACCTATTTTCTTAGGAGTGGCCATCTCGAAATCAGCCGTTATTTGCAGAAGGAGATCAGGCGCGGGCTCAAAGGAAAGAAATGGAAGGTCATAAGTCTGGTGCGCGATCCCCTGAAACAAAGGATATCGTCGTTTTTTCAAGTTATCGACATGCTCGTACCGGATTTCCAAGCGCGTCATCGATACGGGACGCTGTCCATTCAAGAGCTCACGGACATCTTCCTCGATCGATATCAACAGGAAGGCGCGCTTGCCGACTGGTTTCACCAGGAGATGAAGCCCGTCTTCGGGATCGACGTGTTTGGAAGCGAATTTCCAAAGTCGAAAGGCTACGAGATTTATCTTGGCGAACGCGCAGACTTGCTGCTGATCAGGCTCGAAGACCTCGATCGGTGCGCCGGCGACGCTTTCGGCGAGTTTCTGGGACTGTCTCGATTCGAGCTGGAGGATGACAACGTCGCGAGCACTAAGGATTACGCCAGCGCCTATGAGGAATTCAAGCGCGCCGCGATTTTACCCGAGTCTTATGTAGATGTCGTATACGGTTCGATGTCCGCTCGACATTTCTACACCGAGGACGAGCGCGCGGTGTTTAAAGCGCGATGCGCCCGCACGGGCGGATCACCCAGCCCCGGCTGAAAGAGCCGTGAGCATCGCTTCTTCAGAACCGGATTGTCCGCGCTGCGGCGCGCACGATTCACGCGCGCTTCCGGATCAGTATTCTTATGGCCGGCGCCGACTCCCTCGCGTTTCAAAGCGGTTCTCGCGGAACGAGACCCCGCAGTCGCAGTCTATCCTGTTAGATAGCGATGGGAAAAATAACCCCAATCTATCTATGGGTGTTGAGAAGCATTAAACTATGAATCTGGAAGGACAAACTATGGGCCTACACGGATGATGACGGAATTGGCGGTCTTGAACCGCGCAACGTGGTCGAGCAAGGGAAGGGACATTGTACCCGTGGAAAGGCGCGTCTGGTCACAGAGGAGTGGCGAATAAAGAGGGTAAACACATGAGTTTGCTCCTGACCATAGGTCTGCCAACCTTCAACCGCGCGCCACAGTTGGAAGCGCAGCTAGCTTGGTTATCAATGGCGCGCAAAGTATTGGAGTCGCAAGTTGAGGTTATCATCTCCGACAACTGCTCAAGCGACGAAACGCCTGCCGTAATCTCCCGCTGGCGGGCAACTCACAGTGACCACAACGTCAGAGTAAACCGCAATTCGTTCAATGTGGGCGCGGTGCGGAATATCGTTTCATGCATCGAAGCCGCCAAAGCACCTCACGTCTGGGTTGTGGGAGACGATGATGTCATTGGCGATGACGCCATACTTACTGTCATCAGCACTTTGCGAGAAGACCCAAAACTTGCGTTACTCGTGCTCAATTTTTCCAGTCGGAACATTCGCTCAGGCGAGGTTTTGTTCGAGCGCTGCTTTGATGATATTCACGAGGACAGAATTACGCCCGACGGCAAGGGCTTGTTCGAACATTGCCTCGGGTATCGAGATGTTGGTCGCTGGGGCGGCCTGGCGTTGACCACGGCCTTGGTGTGCCGGACGGATTTGGCGCTACGGGCCTTACAGGAATGGCCGAGGGGGCTCGACAATCTCACGGTTCAGCTATTCATCTCGGGCTTCTGCGCTCGCGAGGGCAGCTTCAAGATTACCAAAGACGTGCACCTCGAATGTATCGCGGGAACCCATCACTTTCTCGACAACAAAAGAGTTACGTTCAGTTTTCGCACCGCAGAGATGGCGGAAGCCTTTGAGAGGCTGGCTAGGCTGGGCTATTCACCAACACTGTGTAAACAGAAGATACTCGACCGGCTGCCGGAGATCCGCCAGAAGATACGCAGTAACCTGCGACATTGGCCAATGCCAACCATTAAAACGATGGCGCGTTATCTAGCGGCGCTGCTGCGAGTGCAGTGGATGGTGGCGGCGACACGGTTCGAGCAGCCGCACCGTCCTACGCCCACACCGTTACACGAGCGGCGCATTGTGCAACGCCGGGCGCCAACGCGCTCCGGGGGACGCCGGCTAAGCGAAGTGAGTAAGGCTAGCACTACCAAGAAGACAAGCGAGCGTTCGGGCTAACATGCACCACGCGCATTTCCAAGGACGCTGCCCGATTCCATTTCTTTGAAGCTTTTTAGGTGAGGTGGTGTGTTCCGGGGCGGCAGTCTAGCTTCATCTGAAAGGCGACCGGAATCGTCCAGCCCAGGCGCCAGTTGCCTCTACTGTTTCGCAAGATCTCGAAGCGCACCGTTGATTTGTCTCGATTGATGGACGGATGTCCAGGAATAACGGCAGAGGTGATACGTCGTTGGGCCTTCCTGAACGCCTACATACACGCGGTGGTCACCGGGGAGCCGAGGTCCCTTAAGGCGGCGAAGGAGCAATAGGTGTTCATTGACGCGCGCGAGTTGTCGGACGGCGCCTCTGTGGAGACGGAGGTCTGCGTCGTGGGCGCCGGGTTAGCGGGAATTAGCTTGGCGCGCGCGCTGATTGGTCAGCCCTTTCGCGTCTGTGTCCTCGAGAGCGGAGGCCTGGAGCGCGACGACGACACTCAATCGCTCTACAAGGGCGAAAGCGCCGGTCTACCGTACTTCGATCTCGACTTCACCCGTCAGCGATGGTTTGGCGGTTCGACCAATGAATGGGGCGGATGGTGCGCTCCGCTCGATCCGCTGGATTTTGAGCCGCGCGACTGGGTCCCGGACAGCGGCTGGCCGATTACGCGCAGAGAACTTGAGCCTTATTACGAGCGCGCCCACCCCCTTTTTCAGCTGGGGCCTTATTGCTACGACCCAGGCTACTGGGAGGATGCGCTCGACGGTAACCGATTTAGAAGTCTGGCGCTCACTGGATCACGGCTGGAGACGAAGATCTGGCAAGTCAGCCCACCGACCCGCTTCGGGCACACCTACCGGGAAGAGATCAGCCGGGCCGACAATGTGAGTGTGTACCTCCATGCCAACGTGGTCGAGATCGAGACCGATGCCGAGGCTCGCTGGGTCACGCGGCTTAGATGTCGGCGCTTCGATGGCGGCGGATTTACGGTCACGGCCAGGCAGTTCGTGCTCGCCACCGGGGGCATCGAGACTCCGCGGTTGCTGCTGCTGTCGAACAATGTGATGGACACCGGACTAGGCAATGCGCAAGGGCTAGTCGGCCGCTATTTCATGGAGCACCCATTCTTCCGCTCGGGCATACTATCGCCTTCGGAGCCGAACACGCCGATGGATCTCTATTCTCACGCCGGCGTCAAGAAGACGCCGGTTCTCGGCGGCTTGAGCCCGAGTCCGCAGTTGCAGAGAGATGAGGGGCTGCTGAACTCTTGCGCCCGCTTGGGGCACAGTTACGGCGACCCACATAGAGTGGCCGCGCTCAAGCGTAGCATCCAATCCTTGCGGCGGGGCAGGATGCCCGATCTGCCCTATCAGCACTTCGCAGGGAATCTGAGCGAGGTGGTGCGGGGCGCGCGTGACGTGGCTGCGTACGCCTACCAAAGACTGCCTGGGCGCCACCGGAGGTTCTCGGCCTTCATCCTTTATCATTGGGTTGAGCAGGCGCCGAATCCGAACAGCCGCATCACCTTGAGTCATGAGCGGGATCGGCTGGGACAGAATCGCGTCCGCCTGGACTGGCGCTTGAGCGCGATCGACAAGCGCAGCGCTAGACAAACCCAGCGTCTCATCAGTGAGGCGTTGAGCCGGGCAGGTTTAGGCACTTTGCGGGTTGATCTTAACGAGAACGACTTCGAGTGGCCCCGCAACATGCGGGGGAGTCACCATCATATGGGTACCACGCGGATGAGCCACGATTCAAAACGGGGCGTCGTCGATCAGCACGGACGAGTTCACGGACTCGCCAATCTCTTCATTGCCGGCGGCTCCGTGTTCCCGACCTGTGGCTTCGCCAATCCCGGCCTGACTATCGCGGCGCTCGCGTGCCGCTTGAGTGACCGTATCAAGTACCTGCTAGCGGGGGGCAGTTAACCCATCATTTGCTTCAAAGAGCAACGGTGATCTCGGGAGCTACCTATCGATGAAACTGAATTGGGATACGTAAGATGACCTGACGCGTGGAGGGTGTTTAATCGATAGTATTCAAGCATCTGCCATATTTCTTGATCATTGGCTCGGGAAAGGGGCATCACATCGGTATATCATGATTTAAAGCAGCATACGGATGTCTACATGAGCCCCATAGAGGAGCCACTTTTTTTATGGGAAGGTGAGAAGCTGGATTTTCATGGACCCGGTGATCAGGTGCACCTGGACAGAAGGCAAATCAAAACGAATTTCCAAGCTTATTGTGCGCTTTTCGAAGCCGCTAACGGACAGAAAGCGATAGGGGAGGCCTCTACCTCCTATCTCTATATAGAACAGGCCGCTGAACGGATACACCGCTGTATTCCGTCGGCCAAACTGGTGGCGGTGTTGCGGCATCCCGTCGAACGCACCTAAACCCATTATTCAAAGCTCGTCGCAAATGGATGCGAGCCGTTGGATGATATCGCTACGGCGTTTGAGGAGGAGGAGAATCGGATCCAAGCTCATTGAAATCCTTGTTGGAACTACAAGGAATGGCTTCTACTATCAGCAGTTGAAGCGCTATTGCGCGCTATTCGATACAGAGCATATCCGGGTCTGCCTCTATGAGGATTTTAACTGAATATATGACCGACCTACTGACGCTGCCTCCAATGCGAACAAACCTATTCATGAAATGATCTGTACAAGCACAACCACTTTCAAGCAAGGAGTAATTCTATGAGCAAGACCGATAGCAATCCGTTGGTTTCGGAGACGGCGATGCCAACGAATGTCTATACGGGCCGTGGAATGGACTATGCCACTTCCCAACCAGGCTATCCCGCTGCCGCGATCGACACCCTCCTGAAGGGGCTTGGCGAGCCGTCGAAGCTTACGGCTGCCGACATAGGCGCCGGCACAGGCATCTCCTCACGCCTGTTGGCGGACCGTGGCGTGCATGTCATGGCCGTCGAGCCGAATGCGTCGATGAGACAGGCCGCAGATCCGATTGCGTTGATAGAGTTTCGCGACGCGGATGCGGAGCGAACCGGTTTGCCCGACGCATCTGTTGACCTCGTAACGTGCTTCGCCTCCTTCCACTGGTTCAATCCTGACCCAACTTTGGCCGAGTTTCGTCGCATTCTGCGACCCCTCGGTCGCCTTGCCCTTGTCTGGTACGGCTGGGCGCCGGGTGACAAATTTTCCGAAGAGATGCGAAGCTTAATCTTCAAGGCGATGTCGAACGATCCCCCAAACCCTGGGGGCTCGGCTAAGCAGCTCGCGTCAAACGCGAATTTCGTTCGCATCCGCCGTTACACGTTTGAGCACAGGCATGAGCTAGATTTGTCCGGTCTTATCCGATACGCGCAGAGTCTCGTGTTCGTTCCGCGCGAAGGAGAAGCGCAGCAGCAACTCGTCTCTGACTTGCACGCTTTGCATGCCCGCTGTGCGGACGAGAGCGGGCTCGTGTGCTTGGCCTTACGCATTACGGTGCACCTCGCCGATCCAAGGCTTGAGGGCTGGTCCGTCGCGCCGGCGCGGAGACTGCAGCAAGGAATAAGTGAGTTACTCCGCAATGCAGGATTAGGCCAATCTGGAAGCTGGCTCCGCAAATTCAGATAAGGGGCATAAGCAACGCGGAGCAGTTATCTGGCGCGTCCCTGGCTGACGCGAGACAAACCCGCCGGTTTCACCTTGCATGGCATGTGGGCGCTGCGGCTCTGGCGGCTGGTTGAAGCGCAGGCCGCGGCTCGCCTCGACAAAGTGATCGCCCCAATTGAAGGGGGGGCAACACGACTTGGAAGTAACGCGGGTTTGAGTGTGACCGATACTGTTGTTTTTTTTACGCCTCCTGGCATGTTAATGATTGCATTCGCTGCATCTCAGCGAGCTCGGGAAATTAATTACAAATGGATACGAAAAATCCTACACAATCACGTAGTTTTCGATGCTCCGAGTGAAAATTAATGAATTTGGCGCGGGGAGGGGAAACAGGCGTTCAAGAACACGCCGTTGGAGGCCGATGGAAAATGGCGTGAGCGCTCTAAGTCGCGTATTGCGCCGGGCTTTAAGCGCTCACTCCGGATGTGCAACTATGACGATACGCGGAATGCGCGACTGACCGGATTAAGTGGGCCCGGTTTGACCTGACTACGAGCTTGTGGCAATGGGATACACGCTGCCACGCCAGGCATTCACGGCGGCCCCAGACCCTCGACGGCGCCGATGTCGCAGGCCACGCCGCCGTCGCCGTTGCCATCCTGCGGCCTTCGAACTCCGCGATGATCTCGGGCGGGCGGCGGACAAGTGCCGTCGTTCACCGCATCACCGCAGGACTGCCGACCACCAATGCATGCGTTCGGGTGGGGCCGCCGTTACTGGCAAGGCTCCTGTTGAGAATCGCGCCCAGGCGCGTCGGCGAATCGCCATCCGAGATGGCAGTGATATCCGTGCCGCTGGACGTGAAGTTGACGAACGCCCGCGCGTTAGTCAAGCCCCTGTGGCCCAGCACGTTGAAATTCGAAGCCGTCACAGTGGCATTGTCCGGGATGTATAACTCCTGTCCGTCAGCGGCACTATTGCCGGATAAAATGGAGCCCTTCATGTCCAGACTGAAAGTGTATATACCGCCACCAGCGGACCGCGCCGTGTTAGCCGTAAAGGTAGTGTTGGCAACGTGCACACCGGACCCAGGCCTAGGATCATACGAATGAATTCCGCCGCCGTTGCGAGCTGCATTTCCCGAAATGGTGCTGTTGGTGACCGTCACGCCACTCTGATAGCCGTTGAACACGCCGCCGCCATCGCTGCCGGCGGTGTTGCCGGACACGGTGCTGTTCGTCATCCGTACGGAGCCGTACTCGCCGTTACTGATGCCGCCACCGCGCTCCGATGCGCGGTTGCCGGACACCGTGCTGTTTATCAGCGTCAAGGAACCGCCAAAAAAGTTGCCAGTCGTGCCGAAGTCGCTGTATTGCTCGCCACCACCGGAACCGGCTGCCGTGTTACCGGACACCCCGCTGCCGGTCAGCGTGATCACTCCGCTGATATTCAGCATGGCGCCGCCGTCCGCGCTGAAGCGGGCAGCACTGTTTACAGCTTTTCCGCCAGTAAGTGTAGTGCCACTCAGCGTCAGACGGGAACAATCCGGACAAGTTGCGGGACTGCCTCTATTGTCTACCACCGCCAATAAACGAAACGCGGGTGCATTCGACGCCCGCCTTATCGTGCTGCCGTTACCCATAATGGCCATCTGGGTGCGGATAGTCGGAAGACCCGTGGCACCATAGTTGGTGTTGTTGACTGCGGTAAGCGTCTGCGTGCTGTTGCGCGGCAGAACGATGGTGTCCGCGCCGCGGCCGGGCCGACAGAAACCCTGCGGCGATGCATCGTTATTGACGGCTACGATGGCTCTGATCAACGTGCATTGCCCGCCTACGTTGATGGTTGCCGCCAGTGTGGGTTGCGCGCCCAGCGCCACGCCGGCCAGGGACCGCTTGCAATGTCGCTGCAAGCTGCGCCGCGTTCGTCGGGGCAGTTGCTTGAGCTGCTCGTAATGCTCGGCAAATCGCGGCAGCAGTTCGCTTTGCCTTTGCAATAGCCGTTGTCTCGAATCAGGATGCTTTGACGTCTGGGCCAAACCTTCACGCCAGGCGGACAGAACGTCTTCATCGGGTTTTACACTGTGTTCCGGCTGCAAAATGCTGTGTCCTTTGCGATCAAGTTTTTGCTCAAAGTTTGGTGGATCGAAACCAAGCCGTAATGCGTTGTAACGATCAATGTTCATACTCTTAAGTCTGATTGACACCGTGATCTCGGGCAACACCGCCGATCAGGGCTCGGAAGTGACTAACTTCGCTCCCGGGTCTATTAACACGGAGAACTTCAACCTTTTTGGTCGTGGGTGGCAAAACGTGGTTGCAGTAACGCGGGTTGTGTGTGACTGACATTATTCATTTTTAAACGCCTCCTGGCGTGTTAACGCTTCGATCTCGCTGCATTTCAGCGAGTTTGGGAAATTTGTCACAAATCGTTGTAAAAAACTCTACGCGATCACGTAGATTTTGACGATTCGAGCAAATATTTATTGAAGTTGGCGCGGGCATGGGTACTTTGCGGCAGATGCAGAATCGCGTGAGCATCCTTTGGCGAGATATGGATAAGACGTAAGGCGCGATCCGACGCTCTCGATCGACTGATTGGCTTGCGGAATTTGCCGCAGTGTGTTGTCGTTTTACAAACTGGAATTCGTAGCTTGCAAAACCATCCCGTTTCTCAGGGATTACCTGCGGAGCGTAGCCCTGTAGCAGGGAAATACACCCCCATAAACCATACTATTTGGGCGTTATCCGGCTTTATCGTCCTGCGTGACGGTTATACGTGCACCGCTCATGTTCTTAAGCGTCGTACAATCCCGCGCCGGCTTACGGGACCGCAGCCCGAGTGCTTTCAGGATGCTCCGCGGGCCGCCGCCGATGTATTTGCGATCGATGTCTTTGGGCCGGGCTTTGCCAGTGCGTACCCTGATTTTTTTGTGTATTGCCGGTCAGCGTCGTGTGAGCGCGCGATGAATTGTTCCACCTGGCGCGCAAGATCCACGTGGCCCCTTCGGTGAGCGGCGTGATTAGTTCCTGGTAGCATGATTCCTGATAGGACCGGGACGCCTGATTCTTTATTTTCAGAGTCTTGAGCACGACCGACCATGATTTGCCGCGTTCTAGAGCGACTTTTTTACAAGAGTCGGCTATTTATTGCTTTTGTCGATGCAACGACCGTCGCCCGCGCCACAGGAGGCAATTTCTCCACGAATACCGTTATAATGCCGCCCGCGCGACATCGTCAATAGTGTCGATACACGATGTTAAGGTAATCCGGCGATGCGGCCATCTAGGGTGGATGAAGCCCGCCGCCCCGTTCCATAACCACACGCAAGCTTTGCGGGCATATCCACCGACCGCGATGCGCCTTAATCCACCCTGCAAAGCTGATTCACATGAGAATAATGCGGCGGCAAACAGTTAACTGGTCTTCGACAATGGGCCCGGCGGGTACACCAATCAAGCATGGCTGACAGCAATAAAATTGTACTCGCCTATTCCGGCGGACTCGATACCTCGGTGATCCTCAAGTGGCTGCGCGAGAGGTACGACTGCGAGGTGGTGACGTTCACCGCGGACATCGGGCAGGGCGAGGAGATCGAACCCGCGCGCGCCAAGGCGCAAGCCATGGGCGTGCGCGAAATTTTTATCGAAGACCTGAGCGAGGATTTCGCGCGTGATTTCGTGTTCCCCATGTTTCGCGCTAATACTCTTTATGAAGGCGAGTATCTGCTTGGCACCAGCATCGCACGGCCGCTGATCGCCAGGCGCCTGGTGGAGATCGCAACGCAAACCGGCGCGGACACCATCGCGCATGGCGCCACGGGCAAGGGCAACGATCAGGTGCGCTTCGAGCTGGGTGCGTACGCACTCAGGCCGGACATCAAGGTCATCGCGCCGTGGCGCGAATGGAACCTCAACTCGCGCGAAAAGCTGTTGGCTTACGCGCGGCAGCACGGCATTCCGGTCGAGCAACAGCGCGGGGAAAAGTCACCCTATTCGATGGACGCCAATCTGCTGCATATCTCTTACGAGGGCGGCCCGCTGGAAGACCCGTGGGTGGAACCCGAAGAAGCCATGTGGCGCTGGACGGTCGCGCCCGAGCAGGCGCCGGCGAAACCGACCACTATCGAACTGACGTTCGAGCGCGGCGACGCGGTTGCGATAGACGGCGCGCTAATGAGTCCCGCGACGCTGCTGCGGACATTGAATGGAGTGGGCGGCGAGAATGGGATCGGCCGGGCCGACATCGTCGAGAACCGCTATGTCGGCATGAAATCCCGCGGCTGTTATGAGACGCCAGGCGGCACGGTTCTGCTGCGCGCGCATCGGGCCATCGAGTCGCTTACTCTGGATAGAGAGGCGGCGCACCTCAAAGACGAATTGATGCCGCGTTACGCCAGCCTGATCTATAATGGCTACTGGTGGAGTGCGGAGCGACTCATGTTGCAGGCGCTGATCGATGCCTCTCAAGCCCACATAAACGGCGTGGTGCGGTTAAAGCTTTACAAGGGCAATGTGACGGTGATAGGGCGCAAATCGGAAACCGACGATTTGTTCGACCCATCGATTGCTACCTTCGAGGACGACGCCGGCGCTTACGATCAAACTGACGCCACCGGCTTCATCAGGCTCAATGCCCTGCGCCTTAAGCTTGCGGCGCGCAGGCGCGGCCTGAGGTGACTGCTCCCCCTGAGCGAATTACCCCATGGCCGGATCGCGTTGCAGATGCTAACTAAAACGCCTTATGTCAAACAACACGGCAGCGTGAACAACGCGCGGGGCAGCTGGCGCGGCTGGGTCGCAACGCTGGTAGTCAGCGTTGTCCTGGCGGGTTGCGCGACCACCAATGGGCCGTCGGACGAGCGAGATCCGCTGGAGCGCTACAACCGCACCGTGTTCCGCTTCAACGATGTGCTGGATCGCAACCTGTTCAAGCCGGTCGCGCAGGGTTACCGCCGTTATCTCCCCACACCGTTCAATATTGCGATCAGCAACTTCTTCGCTAACCTCGGCGACGTCGGCGTCGCGGCCAATAATCTGCTCCAGCTCAAGGTTGTCGACTCCGCGTCTGACGTGGGAAGGATCGCGATCAATTCGACCCTGGGGTTCGGCGGCCTGTTCGATGTCGGTTCACGCTTCGGTCTGCGCAAGCATGAAGAGGATTTCGGTCAGACCCTGGGCTACTGGGGCGTGCCTGCCGGGCCGTATCTCATTTTGCCTTTATTCGGGCCCAGCACCGTGCGTGATACGCCAGGCCGGGTGGTTGACGGCTATTTGGATCCGCTTGTATATCTCGACGGCGATGTAGAGCGGATTGGACTGGTCGGCTTGCGGTTGCTGGACTATCGGGCAGATCTGCTGAGCACAGAAGAAACGCTGAACGAGATCGCGCTGGATCGCTACATCGCGCTTAAAAACGCATTTCTAGATAGACGGGAGTTTCTCGTACACGACGGCAATCCGCCGTTGGACGAGGATTTAATAAAAGAACTGGAGTTGCTGGAATAGCGACCGCAGACGGTCATCAGAGAGGCTTGCGTCGCGAATTTTGGGAGCGCCCTCGCCGCAAGCGCTATTGATGCGCGGCGTGATGGCATCGGGTGCGATGTTGCCGGCAGCACCGATGTTCATTTTACGCGAGGAGGGGATCTGAATATGTTGGACAAAATCGAGTACCGCGCCGGTGCGGCGCGCGCGCCAGATAGATAGTATGCCTTCGCTTGTTGCGGCAAGGGCGTTGATCGCTAAAGCCAGAAACGCGCTTACACGCCGCATCAAACGCAATTACTACCTCACCCGGCTGCACCAGCAGCTGATGTATGCGCGTGGGGATTTGAGGCATCAGGAACCGATTATCATCTATCAGCGCGGCAAGGCCGGCTCATCCAGTGTCTACCATACTTTGCGGAATATGGATCTTGGTCGCCCCGTCTTTCACGTTCATTTCATCAACGCCATCGATCGCCGGCACCGGCAGATATGCAGCGATGTCAAAATGACGCCGCGCGCTTATTTCGCACGTGGCCGGCATCTGGTGGTGAGTCAATATCTGAGCAAAGAGATCAATAGGGGCTTGCACGGCAGAAAATGGAAGGTCATCACCTTGATCCGCGATCCGCTGAAACAGAAAATGTCCTCGTTTTTTCAACTCGTCGATCTGATCATCCCCAATTTCGAGCAGCGCTGGCGTAACAACACCTTGCCTGTTGAAACACTCACAAAAATTTTTCTGGGGCGCTATCAGGTCGATCGCGGGCAGAGTGACTGGTTTCAACGTGAGATCAATCCGGTGTTCGGCATCGACGTCTTCGCTACCGACTTTGCAACGTCGCGGGGTTATCAAATCTATCACGGCGACCGCGCCGATCTGCTGCTGATCAGGCTGGAGAACCTGAGCCAGTGCGCGACCGAGGCGTTCGGCGAGTTTCTGGGTCTTACCGACTTTAAGCTGAGCAACGAGAATATTACGAGCGACAAGACGCATGCCGAGATATATCAGAAATTTGTAAACACCACGGTATTGCCGGAGACTTATATCAATGCGGTGTACGATTCAGTCTACGTCCGGCATTTTTATACCGCCGCGGAAGTCGAAACATTCAAGGCGCAATATCACTATTGTGCGGACAAGGTTTGAAGCCGGGCGCCGGACGCGCGGACTCACCACGCAACCTGGCCGGCGCGCAGCCAACCGTGTGTGCGGGAATGCGTGCATCCGGAAACGGCGCGCACGCGAGACGCGTTTGCCGATTGCGGATCGTACGGTTATTCTGACGTTTAACATTTCGCGTGAACATGCCAGGGTTATGAACGACCAGGTTTTGGAAAAATTGGCGTCGGGTCATTACGCCGGCAATCTGGATGCCGAGCCGGGGGAAAGCTACGATCCTCGCTTCGAGGCTCTCGTGCGCGAAATGCTGGTGCGGCTGGGTGAGGATCCAACGCGCGAAGGTCTGGAGCGCACGCCGCAACGCGTCGCCAAGGCGCTGGATTTCCTCACCAGCGGTTATGGCATGACAGTCGAACAGGTCGTGCGGGGCGCGGTATTCGAGGAACGCTGCGAAGACATGGTCGTGGTCAGGGACATAGAGTTTTATTCGCTGTGCGAGCATCACATGCTGCCATTTTCAGGGCACGCACATGTTGGTTATCTGCCCAACCACAAGATCATTGGTCTGAGCAAGGTAGCGCGCGTGATCGACGTCTTTTCCCGACGTCTGCAGGTACAGGAGCGTTTGAGCCGCCAGGTGGCCGACGCGCTCATGTCCATTCTCGGCGCGAAAGGCGTGGCGGTGGTCATGGAGGCCAGCCATTTCTGCATGGTGATGCGCGGCGTGCAGAAGCAGGACGCCCGCACCGTTACCAGCGCCATGCTGGGCAAATTTCGCGAAGATACCCGCACCCGCGCCGAATTCATGGAGCTGGTGCGCCGCGCCTGAGCGTCGCGTGTCCCGCTTCGGGCAATTCAGCCTTTCACGGAAAAATGCAATACCCTCGCTACCGCGCCGCTGGCGCAGCCAACGTTTGAGCGCCCCTCCATCGAGTCAATCCTTACGGTCAATCTGTACAATCGTGATGATCCCAAGACTGCTGATACTGACCGTCCTGATCCTGTGTTTCAGTAGCGTAGGCGCCAAAGCCGAAGCCCTGCGCGACTCGCCGCCGCCGCTCGGCATCGCGATGGAAAACTACGCTTACCCGTACCCCGTCGACTACCTGGACCTGGAAATAGAAGGTCAGGATCTCCGCATGGCGTACATGGATGTCAGACCCGCCGAGGGCGCCGGGGATAACGTGGTGGTGCTGATGCACGGCAAGAACTTCTTCGGCGCCTACTGGGCGGATACAATCCGGTTTTTGACGGCGCACGGTTTCCGTGTCGTCGTCCCCGATCAGCTCGGTTTCGGCAAATCCTCCAAGCCGGATATCTACTACACGTTCCATCTGCTCGCGCGCAACACACGGCTGCTGCTGGATCATCTGAAGATCGAGCAGGCGGCGGCGGTCGGGCATTCGATGGGCGGCATGCTGGCGGCGCGCTTCGCGCTGATGTATCCCGAGATGACCTCGCGGCTGGTGCTGGAAAACCCGATCGGGCTGGAAGATTATCGGTTGAAGGTGCCGTTCAAAACCACCGAAGCGCTGTACCAAGGCGTGCTCGGCTACACCGAGGACAGCATTCGCGCTTACCACAAAACCTATTACGCCCAGTGGCGCGACGAGTACGAGGACTACGTGCAGGCGCATTACCGCTGGACGTTGAGCGGCGAATATCCGCGGCTTGCCTGGTCGTCGGCGCTGACCGCGCAGATGGTCTACACGCAGCCCGTGGTGTATGAATTTCCCGCGATCGCGACGCCGGCGCTGGTGGTGATCGGCCAGGAAGACCGCACTACCCTCGGCCGGGGCGAACTGCCGCCGGAGGTGCTCGCGACCCTGGGTCAGTACCCGGAACTGGGCAGGAAAACCGCCGCGGCCCTGCAAAACGCGAGGCTGGTGGAGCTTGACGACGTGGGCCATATTCCGCATCTGGAGGCGCCGCGCCGCTTCCACACGAGCCTGCTGAAATTTCTAACGCCAGAAAGTTGAGCCGCGGCTCAACGCAGCAAGGAAAGCTCGCCTTTGTCGTGGGAAGCGTTAACTTGCAGGGCCTGGTGTCATGACCTACGCGCACCAGACCGCGTGTATCGCCGACGGCGCGATGCTTGGTGACAATATGACGGTGGGTGCGTTCGCGGTAATCGAGGCCGGCGCAGAAATCGGGTCGGGATGCCACATCGGCGCGCACGCGGTCATTCACGCCGGTGTCACCATGGGGTCTAACAATCGGGTTTATCCGCATGCCGTGCTGGGGGGTGATCCGCAGGATGTCAGCTTCGGCGGTGAAGACACGCGGCTTTGGATCGGCGACGATAACGTGTTCCGCGAATTCGTCACCGTGCATCGCGCGACCAGCCTGGAGCGGCCAACGAGCATCGGTTCGAACTGCTATCTGATGGCCAATGCACACGTCGCGCACGACTGCCAGCTTGACGACAAGGTGACCTTAACCAATCTCACGACTCTGGGCGGTCATGTGCAGATCGGCGAGCGTGCGGTGCTGGGCGGCCTCGTGCCGGTGCATCAGTTTGTGCGTATCGGCAGCCTGGCAATGGTGGGCGGCAACACCACCGTGCGTAAGGATGTGCTGCCTTTCAGCCTGGTGGCGGGCGAACCCGCGCGGCATTACCGGCTGAACAGCGTGGGTCTGCGACGCGCGGGCGTAACCGCCGATCGCTTGCGTGCGCTGGGGGCCGCATTCCGCGCGTTACGTGGGGGCCGCCGTGATCTGAGCGGCGTGCCAGACGGGCCGGAAATCGCGTTGTTACGCGCGTGGCTTGCAGCGCCCTCCAGACGCGGACTGACCGGCTTCGCCGGCGCGGATGAGCGCGCGGACCATTCGGCTGGCTAACGTGGCGGCATGCCCCGCCGCGTGTCCGCGTACGTCGCGCTTTACACCCATTCAAGTCCTGATTGCCAGGTCATAATTGCCGTGTAAGCCCCGGGTTTTGACGTGCTATCCTTCGCCGCGTGTACGCGCTGATCAAACCCTTCGTCCGGTTATGTCTGCTCAATGCCAACCCTCAGGACTTGCCGGCCTCGACCTTACTGCTGGCGCTGTGCCTGGCCGGCTACCTGTCCGTAACGACCTTGATCGCGTTGCCAGTTTACGGGTTCGGCGTAAGCCTCGTGCAGGGCTTCATCGAGATTCTGCTGCTGCTGGCTTATACGCAGCTCGTCCTGTTGATTCGCGCGCGTCCGGAGCGCTATCTGCAGACAGTGATTTCTCTGGCCGGCACGGGGGTGATCATCGGTGCGCTGGGCATGCCGCTGATTTATTCGCTGTACCGGTCGGCGCAAGCGGGCAGTGTGAGTTCGCTGACGTTACTGTCCTATCTGCTGGTGCTGGGGTGGCTGCTGGTCGTTTACGGGTACATCTTCCGGCAAGCGCTGTCCATCGGACGGCCATTCGGGGTGCTGATCGGTTTCGGCTATATCGCCCTCACGTCGATTGTGATCGAGTCTCTATTTCCCTCCATGACCAGCTGATGCACATCCACATCCTCGGCGTATGCGGCACGTTTATGGGTGGCGTGGCACTGCTCGCGCAAGCTGCAGGGCATCGGGTGTCGGGTTCCGATGCCAACGTCTACCCGCCCATGAGCACCTTGCTCGCGAAATCCGGCGTGACCCTGTTCGATGGCTACGATCCCGCTCATCTTAAGCCCGCGCCCGACATGGTGGTGGTGGGCAACGTGATGTCGCGCGGTCAGCCCGTAGTGGAGGATCTGCTCAATCGCGACATTAGCTTTATGTCCGGGCCGCAGTGGCTGCGCGAATACGTACTCCGCGAGCGCCGGGTGTTGGCGGTGGCCGGCACGCACGGCAAGACTACGACGGCGAGCATTCTCGCCTGGATTCTCGAGCATGCGGGCGAGAGCCCCGGCTTTTTGATCGGCGGCGTGCCCGGTAATTTCGGCGTTTCGGCGCGCCTAGGGAGGGGCCAGTTCTTCGTGGTGGAAGCCGACGAGTACGACACCGCGTTTTTCGACAAGCGCTCGAAGTTCGTGCATTACCGGCCGGGCACCCTGGTGCTTAACAATCTGGAATTCGATCACGCCGATATTTTCGATGATCTGGATGCGATCAAGCGCCAGTTTCATCACCTCGTCCGTACCGTGCCCGGTGATGGTCTGATCGTGTACAACGGCGAGGACGAAAATCTGCGCGCAACTTTGGACATGGGTTGCTGGACACCTCGCAAGACCTTCGGCCTGGAGGCGCCTGCCTCCGATGCACTCGCAGCGCCCACATTGAACTGGCGCGCGCGGCTGACGGACGCCGACGGCGCTCGCTTCGAAGTCACGCGCGGTAACGGCCCGCCGATCGACGCTGCATGGACGCAGTGCGGCGCGCATAACGTCGCCAACGCCCTGGCGGCCGTCGCCGCCGCGCATCACGCTGGCGTGCCCGTCGCCGATGGTGTCGAGGCCCTGGCGGCGTTCAAGGGCGTCAAGCGTCGGCTCGAGGTGCGCGGAGAGTATGCGGGCGTCACACTTTACGACGACTTCGCGCATCATCCCACCGCCATTCGCGTGACCCTGGCCGCATTGCGCGCCCGCGTTGGCGAAGCGCGCCTCGTGGCGGTGCTGGAGCTGCGTTCCAACACCATGCGCATGGGCGTGCACCGGGAAGAGCTGGCAAAATCGCTGGCCGCGGCCGATCGCGTCGTGGTCTTACAGCCGCCGGAACTGAACTTTTCGCTGCACGAGATCCTGGCGCCGCTGGGCGACAAAGCGTGCATACTCGAGTCCGTGGACGCGATTGTGGAGACGTTGCGCGCGGAGCTTGTCACCGGAGATCATTGTCTGATCATGAGCAACGGTGGCTTCGGCGGACTGCATACCCGGCTTGCCGAGGCGCTGTCGCGCTGATGCGGCAGGGGCACGCGGCTTGTCCGCGCACTGGCACGGTTGCGAACGCGGCCATGTCGATGCGAGTGACTTACCACCGTTAGCCGCCGATGCCGCGCTACACCAGGACGGTCGCGCTTACCATCGCGGGCGCAATCCCGGCTTTTATCGTCGCCCGGAACGCATCGAACAACTGGTGGATTTCATGGTCGCGCGCGCGCTCGATCATATGAATATCGAGCACGCCCTGCTGCCGCGCTGGGGCATGGGCAGCGACGGCGAGGCATGACGCAGCTCCCGCTGTTTCCGCTCAATACCGTCATATTTCCGGGCGGTGCGCTGCCGTTGCGGATCTTCGAGCCGCGCTATCTCGATATGGTCAGCGCCTGTCTGCGTACCGACACGGGCTTTGGTATCTGTCTGCTCAAAAGCGGGTGGGAAACCGACCGGAGTGCGCGCATCCATCTGGTAGGCACGTTGTGCAAGATCGTCGACTGGACGAAGCTGCCGGACGGACTGCTGGGGGTGACCGCGCAGGGGACGCAAAGAATCCGGGTCGTGAGTTCACAGGTGCGCAGCGATCATCTGATGATCGGCGAGGTAGAGCCGCTGCCGGCCGAAGCCGAACTGCCGCTGCCCATGGAATTCATTGAATTAAGCGCGTTGTTGCGTCAGATTATCGACGAGATCGGCCCGCCGTACAGCGACACGCCCGCACGGTACGATCAGTGCGCCTGGGTGGCAGGGCGTCTAAGCGAGCTGCTGCCGCTGCAAATGGCGGTCAAACAGCGCCTGCTGGAGGCAGACGATGTGCGGGGGAGGCTGGCGCTGCTGCGCACCGAACTGGCTGGCCTGCACTATCTGTAGAGTCGTCATCGAACTGAATCGTTGAGCGCATCGATCGATGCGCGCGAGCGCCCGGCGGCTTGAAACGCCCTACCGGGGCCGTGCGCGCCGACATGTAACGGAGAAAAAACATGCTGTTTGTATATACCGCAGTGGATGGCTGCCTGCAAGAATCGTCTTACGCGTCCGACGACATCCTGCCGCAGGACGCGGTCTGGATCGACATGTTCGAGCCAACACCGGAAGAAGAACAGGCCGTGGAGAACGCGCTCAAGCTGAATGTGCCCACCCGCGAGGAGCTGGAGGAAATCGAGATTTCCAGCCGCCTATATAAGGAAAAAGGCGTGCTGTTCATGACCGCCACCTTGATCGCGCAGGCTGATACCCCGCGCCCGGAAACCACCGCCGTTACGTTCGTGCTGACGGAGACTCGCCTCGTTACGGTTCGCTACGCGGCGCTGCGGTCATTTCCGATGTTCATTTCCCAGCAGCGGCGCGGGCAGCGCCCGATCGGCAGCGGCGAACTGGTGATGCTCGGATTGCTGGATGCGATCGTGGATCGCACCGCGGATCTGTTGGAAGGCGCCGGTAACGATCTGGACGCCGTGTCGCTGGAGATTTTCAGTCAACGCGGACCCACCGATGCGAAACGGCCCGCCGGCCACTTGCAACGCAGTCTGCGCCGCATCGGGCGAAACGGAGACATCACCTCCAAGATCAGCGAAAGTCTGGTGACCCTGGCGCGCCTGCTGGCGTTCTTCGGGCAGACCAGAAAAGACCCGCAGGACCCGCATAAAATTAAAGGCCTGCTCGAGGTGCTGGAATACGACGTGAAATCGCTCACCAGCCACGCGGCCTTTCTGTCGGACAAGACGAATTTCCTCCTCTCCGCGACCCTTGGCATGGTTAACATCGAGCAGACCGACATCATCAAGATATTTTCGGTAGCGGCGGTGATGTTTCTGCCGCCCACCCTGGTGGCCAGCATTTACGGCATGAACTTCGAGTTCATGCCCGAGCTGCACTGGACGCTCGGTTATCCGCTGGCGGTGGTGTTGATGATTGCCTCTGCCGTCGTGCCGTTCATGTTCTTCAAGCGGCGCGGTTGGCTTTAGAATTCCCTGAACAAGTCGCCGCAACCCATTGCGAGCAACGCGATGCAATCCAGAAAACCCGCAGATCAGTTACCTGCTGGAGTGCCACGTCGCTTCCCGCACGCTGCGCTCGCGGCTAAAGACTTACTCTCGCAATGATGATTTGTTCAGAGCTTCCCTTGAAGACGCGCGGGTTATACGGGAGCCTTCGATCTATAGCGACTTGAGCACCGAGCCGGCCGCGATCAAAGTTTGCTCGATATCCTCTTCGCTGTGCGCGCTGGACATGAATCCCGCTTCGAACGGGGACGGCGCCAGATAGACGCCTTGCGCCAGCATGCCGCGGAAAAACGTCTTGAAGCGTTCACGGTCGCAGGCCATGACCTGGTCGTAATGAGTAACCTGTTTTGCGTCGGTGAAGAACAGTCCAAACATGCCGCCCAGCCGGTTGGACGCCATCGGCACGCCCGCCGCTTTGGCCTCGTCCAGCAAGCTGACCACCAGCGCACCGGTGCTGTCGGCGAGGCTCTCGAAGAACCCCGGCGCCGAAATCAATTCCAGGGTCTTGAGTCCGGCGGTCATCGCAATGGGATTACCGGATAAGGTGCCGGCCTGATATACGGGTCCTAGCGGAGCCAGTTGTTCCATGATGTCGCGCCGCCCGCCGAACGCGCCTACCGGCATGCCGCCGCCGATGACCTTGCCCAGGGTGGTGAGGTCGGGCGTGATCCGATAATGCCCCTGCGCGCAGGTAAGGCTCACGCGAAAGCCGGTCATGACTTCGTCGAAGATCAGCAATGCGCCGTAGTCGTCGCAAATCTCTCGCAAACCTTCGAGGAATCCCGGCGCGGGGAGGACGCAATTCATGTTGCCGGTCACGGGCTCGACGATGACGCAGGCTATAGTCTCACCCGCGTGCTCGAATGCTTGGCGCACTTCGTCGATGTCGTTGTAGGCGAGGGTAATGGTCAGTTCGGCCAGCGCGGCAGGCACGCCGGGCGAACTCGGCACGCCAAAGGTCAGCGCGCCGGAACCGGCCTTGACCAGTAGCGAATCCGCGTGACCGTGGTAACAGCCTTCGAACTTGACGATCCGGTCTCGATTTGTGTAAGCGCGCGCCAGGCGGATCGCGCTCATGCACGCCTCGGTGCCGGAGTTGACCATGCGCAGCATGTCCATCGACGGCACCAACTCGCAGATGCGTGCCGCCAGCGCGGTTTCAATCTCTGTTGGCGCGCCGAAACTCAAGCCCCGTTTAGCCGCGTCGCACACCGCCTCGATAACTTGCGCGTGCGCGTGACCCAGAATCATGGGTCCCCACGAGCCAACGTAATCGATGTAGCGCCGGCTATCCGTATCGAACAGGTACGCACCCGCGGCGCGCTCGATAAAAACTGGATCCACCCCCATGCCGCCGAACGCGCGCACCGGTGAGTTTACGCCGCCCGGGATGTAGCGCCGGGCCTGTTGAAAAAGGTCTGCTGTTTTCGTCATGGATGAACGTCGCGGTCGGGGGCTAAAAAAAGCGCGGCAACTTCGCGCGCGGCGGCTTCGGGATCGGTTTGCGCAAATACGCCGCTGATGATGGCCACGAGGTCCGCGCCCGCGCGGATCAGTGGTGCCGCATTGGCGGGCATAATGCCGCCGATCGCGCATATCGGAATGGGTAACGCCGCGCGCGCGCGCATCAGTAAATCCAGGGTCGCGCGCACCGCATCCGGTTTAGTGGGCGACGGGGAAAAACTGCCGAAAGCGATATAGTCGGCGCCCGCCTGCCACGCCTTGAGCGCACGCGAAATATCGTCGTAACAAGATACGCCGATGATCGCGTGTTCACCCAGCATCGCGCGCGCTTCACCGATTGGCATGTCGCGTTCACCCAGATGCACGCCGTCAGCCCGTAATGCGCCTGCAAGTGCTGCATCGTCATTGATAATCAACGGTACGCGGTACTCCGCGCAGAGCGTGCACAATGCCGCGGCGCGCTCCTGCCGTTGCTTGGCGCTGGCGGTCTTGTCGCGGTATTGAACCATGTGCGCGCCGCCTGTTATTGCGCGCTCGACATTCGCGACAAGCGTTTCAGGTTCGCCCGTGGTTTCAGACCCGCACGCAGCGGTGATCGCGTAAAGACCGCGAGGGACTTTTGCATAACGCGCCGAAGCTAAACTCGCGTGCGAGCCGGTGTCCATCGCTGCCCGGTTCATCGCTGCGCCCAGAAAAACCGGTGTGGGATATGCTGACCCCGGCCGATGCGATAACCGTTTTGCAGCGCGCCCCAGGTGTATTCCTGCGCCTTGTGGATGGCGGTGAAGGGTTCGTTGCCCTGCGCGAGCAGCCCGGCGAGCGCCGCGGCCAGAGTGCAGCCGGAGCCGTGATATTTCGCGGGCAGCCGTTCCCATCGGTAGCTTTCGAGCACGCGGTTATTGCCGTACAGCATGTTGACCACCGGCTCGGCGCCGGTGCCGGTGTCGCCACCGGTAATCAATACATATTTTGCGCCGTAGGCCAGCAGCGCCATCGCGCAGGCGTCCGGCGTATCGGCTTCCGGGGCCAGCGCGTAGGCCTCTGACCGGTTGGGTGTCACGACCGTTGCGTGTGGCAGCAACAGCATGTTGATGGCGGCGGTCGCGGACTGCTCCGCCAGCGCCCCGCCGCCACCGGCGACCAGTACGGGGTCCAGCACGACGGGCATATCGGGGTAATCGTTCAACAGGGTATGGATCGCTTCGATCACTTCCACGCTGCCGGTCATGCCGATCTTGATGGCGGTCACTGGAATATCCTCCAGCACCGCACGCGCCTGCTGCACCACCAGCCCGGCTTCCAATGGCGTGAAGCCGACGACGTTGTTAGTATCCTGCACGGTGACCGCCGTGATGACCGGCGCGGCATGCGATCCCATGCTGGCGATGGCTTCGATGTCGGCCTGCAGGCCGGCGCCGCCGGTCGGGTCCAGGCCGCCCAGCACGAGCACGACTCGCATCCCTTGTTGTTCGATTTGCTCGTCAGTCATCGGTCACGAATAATCGGCTGTTGCAGCGTTAATCTTAACACTGCCGATTCTATCCTTGTCAGCTCACGGCCACGGGCCCGCGCTGCCGATTCTGTCAAATTTTTAGGTGTGATCAGTGGAAGAAGACTACAAGACTTTTATGTGTACGGTGTGCGGATTTATCTATGACGAGGCGCAAGGCTGGCCGGATGACGGCATAAAGGCGGGTACGCGCTGGAAGGATGTCCCGGAGACCTGGATGTGCCCGGAATGCGGCGCCACCAAGGACGATTTTGAGATGGAGGAGATTTAAACTGTGCGGATTTAGATCACCCTGGGGGATCACTCCTGACGGGAACGGGTCAGGAGCGCCTCGACCGCTTCGTCCAGGGTACCTGCCTGCCGGGCGATAAACGCGGTTTTGGCGGACTGTTCCAGCGAGCACATCCATTTGTAAGCGAGGTTGAGGCTGGCGCCACAAGCGTAGACGCCGTGTCCACGCACGATCGCGACGGGGTGCGATGCCAAAAGTGCTGCGACCCGCCGCGGCGACTCGCGCAGGTAATCCGCGTACGCAATCGTGACTACGGGCACCTTCGGAAAATACAACTGCCCTTCGAAATCGACCGGCACGAAGTCCTTGCCGTTCAAGGTCAACGCCACGCTATGGGGCGCGTGACTGTGCAGCACGGCGCGCGCTTGCGGGTTGCGCCGGTAAACTTCAAGATGCAGCGGCGTATCCAGCGACGCGCCCGGCGCGCCCGGTGCGTCGATATCGCAGGCGATCAGCTCATCGATGATGAGCGTATCTGCGCAGGCGCCGGTGGGGGTTATCCATACGGTATCGCCTTCGCGCGCCGACGCGTTGCCGCTGTGCGAATCGTTGTAACCGTACCGCCGCAGCCAGCGGTAATGACGCACCAGTTCCTCGCCTATGCTCATAGCCTATGTGTTCTCCGCATCGACACCGGTTTGAGACTGTAGCGGGCATGCCGTAGGATGCCGCTTTCCATGCCATCTTCAAGGTAAATCCATGTCAGCATTAATCTGCGGCTCGCTTGCGTTCGACACCATTATGGTGTTTCCAGATCGGTTCAAGAATCATATTCTGCCGGATCAGGTGCATATTCTTAACGTCTCCTTTCTGGTGCCGGAGATGCGCCGCGAGTACGGCGGGTGCGCGGGCAACATTGCCTATAACCTCAAATTGCTGGGCGGCGACGGCAAACCCATGGGCACGGTTGGTCGCGATTTCGATGTATATCGCGACTGGATGGATGAATGCGGAATCGACGCTGCGCATATCACGCAGATCGACGACGCTTATACCGCGCAGGCCTACATCACCACGGATATGGACGACAATCAGATCACGGCGTTTCACCCCGGCGCCATGAACTACTCGCATGTGAACCAGGTGCCGACGGACGCGGGCATCATCCTCGGCATCGTGGCGCCGGACGGGCGCGACGGCATGGTGCAGCACGCGAGCCAGTTCGCTGATGCGGATATTCCGTTCATCTTCGATCCGGGCCAGGGCCTGCCGATGTATGACGGCGAGGATTTGCTGCGTTTCGTCGAGCAGGCAAGCTGGGTGGCGCTCAATGCCTACGAATCACGGCTGATGCAGGAACGCACCGGCCTGTCACTCGCGCAACTGGCAGAGCGCGTGAAAGCCGTCATCGTCACGCGCGGCGGCGAGGGCTCTTACGTCTACACGCAAGGCCGGGAGATAGAAATCCCCGCGGCCAAGGCAAAGGCGACCAAAGACCCTACCGGTTGCGGCGACGCCTATCGCGCGGGTCTGCTGTACGGCCTGATGAACGAGTTCGACTGGGAGACCACAGGGCGAGTAGCGGCGCTGGCGGGTGCGATAAAGATTGAGCAATACGGCACGCAGAACCATCGCTTCACGGCGGATGAATTCAAGACGCGGTATAAGCAGACATTCGGGCATGACTTTGCATGAGGGTTGATGGTCGTACAAAGACGCCAAGTCCTGCGATTATTGGCAAGCTACTTAATCGTTTGCGAGATAGACAGTTTGCAAGAGAGTCATTGAATTGGCGCGTTCAGGCCCCATGTTTATATGTCAGTGATTTTCATCTTATCTGATTTTTGATGCGACCATTCCCATTAATAGCCGCGGCGCTGATCGGCGTGCCGCTGCTGGAAATTTATCTTTTCATCAAAGTCGGCGGCGTCATCGGCGCATTCCCGACGGTCGTGCTCACCGTGCTGACCGCAGTCATCGGAGCGATGCTGGTACGCGCGCAAGGCACTGCGGCGCTGCGGCGCGCGCAGGCGAGTCTGCGGCGCGACGAGATGCCGGCGCGCGAATTGCTCGAAGCCGCCGCGCTGCTGGTGGGCGGCGTGTTGCTGGTGATTCCCGGCTTTTTTTCCGATGCGATTGGATTCTTGATCCTGTGGCCGACCAGCCGCGCGTTCCTGCTTAGCCGCCTGTTGCCGCGCATGCGGATCGTCGCCGTACATAATGTAAACCGGCCGGCGAGCAGGGTAAGCGGGCCGGCGGAGAGAGCCGGGCGCGTAATCGAGGGTGAATACGAACGCAAACCTGACGACTAGTCGGGTTGCTTGACAAGTCGCCGACCGTCATTATGATTGGCGCTCACTACCGGCGACTGCCAATTAAGGCGTCGCCAGATCGCAATAAACTTCGACAGTTCAACAAGCTTGCTAAATTTCAGGAGTTATAGCCTATGAGTATCCGTCCTCTTCACGATCGGGTCATTATCAAACGTATGGAAGAAGAAAGAACCAGCCCCGGCGGGATCGTAATTCCCGACAGCGCCGCTGAGAAGCCCATCAAGGGCGAAGTTAGAGCCGTCGGCAACGGCAAAATTCTGGACAGTGGCGAGAAACGCGCCCTGGATGTGAGTGCCGGCGACAAGGTTCTGTTCGGCAAATATTCCGGTACCGAGGTCAAAGTGGATGGCGAAGACCTGCTGGTAATGCGCGAAGACGACATCATGGCGGTCATCGACGCCTGATAGCGCGTTAACGCGCGACTTCCGTCACCATCTTTCTATATGTTTTAACGAACTCAATACCTCAAGGAATTCAATATGGCAGCAAAAGAAGTACGTTTCAGCGAAGATGCCCGGCATCGCATGATGACCGGCATCAATGTCCTGGCCAATGCCGTCAAGGCCACCCTGGGTCCCAAGGGCCGTAACGTGGTGCTCGACAAATCCTTCGGCGCACCGACGGTGACCAAGGATGGCGTGTCAGTGGCCAAGGAGATCGAGCTCAAAGACAAGTTCGAAAACATGGGCGCGCAGATGGTGAAAGAAGTCGCGAGCAAGACTTCTGACGTGGCCGGCGACGGCACCACCACCGCGACCGTGCTGGCGCAGGCGATCTTCCGCGAAGGCATGAAGTCCGTGTCCGCCGGCATGAACCCGATGGACCTGAAGCGCGGTATCGACAAAGCGGTAGTCGCCGCGGTCGAAGAAATGAAAAAGCTCTCCAAGCCCTGCGAAAACAGCAGGGCGATCAGCCAGGTGGGCGCGATTTCCGCCAACGCCGACGAGGCGATCGGCAAGATCATCGCCGATGCGATGGACAAGGTCGGCAAGGAAGGCGTGATTACGGTCGAAGACGGCACGGGTCTCGACAATGAGCTGGAAGTTGTGGAAGGCATGGAGTTCGATCGCGGCTATCTGTCGCCGTACTTCATCAACACGCAGCAAAGCCAGACCGCCGAACTGGAAGACCCTTACATTCTGCTCTACGACAAGAAGATATCTAACATCCGCGAACTGCTGCCGGTGCTGGAAGGCGTGGCCAAATCCGGCAAGCCGCTGCTGATCGTGGCCGAGGACGTGGAAGGCGAGGCGCTGGCGACCCTGGTGGTCAACACTATTCGCGGCATCGTGAAAGTCGCCGCCGTCAAGGCGCCGGGCTTCGGCGATCGCCGCAAGGCCATGCTGCAGGACATCGCCATTCTCACAGGCGGCACGGTCATTTCCGAGGAGGTGGGTCTGTCGCTGGAGAAAGCGACCCTCGAAGATCTTGGTTCCGCGAAAAAAGTGTCGGTAGGCAAGGAAAACACGACCGTCATCGACGGCGCCGGTACCAGCAAGGAGATCAAGTCGCGCATCGGGCAGATCAAGGCGCAGATCGAGGAGACCAGTTCGGATTACGACAAGGAAAAATTGCAGGAACGCATGGCAAAACTGTCTGGCGGCGTCGCGGTCATCCGCGTGGGTGCGGCGACCGAGGTCGAGATGAAGGAGAAGAAGGCCAGAGTCGAAGACGCACTGCACGCCACGCGTGCGGCGGTCGAGGAAGGCGTGGTGCCGGGCGGCGGCGTGGCGCTACTGCGGGTGCGGGCCAATCTCAGGAAGCTAAAAGGCGCCAACGAAGATCAGAACGTCGGCATCCGCATCGCACTAAGAGCCATGGAAGAACCGCTGCGCCAGATCGTGCAGAATGCGGGCGAGGAAGCCTCGGTCATTCTCGCCAAGGTCGATGCCGGCGAAGGCAACTACGGCTACAACGCCGCGACCGGCGAGTTCGGCGACATGATCAAGATGGGCATTCTGGACCCGACCAAGGTCGTGCGCACAGCGTTGCAGAACGCGGCCTCGATCGCGGGGCTGATGGTTACGACCGAAGCTATGGTGGCGGAACTGCCCAAGGAAGACGAGCCTGCCGCCAGTGGACATCCTGGCATGGGCGACATGGGCGACATGGGCGGCATGGGTGGCATGGGTGGTATGGGTGGTATGGGCGGAATGATGTAGCCCATTGTGTCCGCAATGCTATAAATTCAAGCCCCGCCTTTGGTGGGGCTTTTTTTTTGGCCGGTTGATTCTGCTTGGGGTTGTCCTGCTCATCGTGTACAGTCCAAAAAAACCCCGCGGAGCAGTACCATTCTATGCGTTTGATGTTGTGGTGATTCGCATTAAAGACGTAAAGCGTGTAGCGGAGAAAATCGCCAACTGCCCGCTGGCGGGAGCAGGGGTATCCGTTTCCGTTGTCAATCGATAGGCGCGCCAGGGCCGCGGGAATCGCATGCGCGGTTATGTGCGCTGGCATGCGCGCGGCGATGACGACGATGCGCATGCTGGCCGCCGCGCTGGTGCTGGTCACAATTGCCTGCCTGCGCGCCATGGTCTCGGCGATCAACGAGGTGGGTCAGGCGATGGGTAACGAGATTATCGCGGAGTATGCCGTATGCCGAAAGCAACGCCATATTGAGCGAACTCAGGCGTCTGGCGGTGGATTATGCGCAAGGTTACACGATATCCGTACCGCAACCGCTGGAGATGTTTAAGCAACGGTTCGCGCGAGGCGCCTGACGCGGCGCGAATACGCAATCCACGCTCGCCGGTCGCCCGTTTGACTCGATCATGCGTGTGAATCCTGGCATCGGTTTGGTGGATTTAGCGCGATACGTGGCCTCGCCGAATGCCGATGATCGCCCACCGGGCACAATCGCGGAGTTGATCGTGGTGCATGGCATCAGCCTGCCGCCCGGCCAATTTGGCGGTCCGTGGATCGACGCGCTGTTTACCAACCGGCTGGCGCCCGATGCGCATCCGTACTTCGCCGGGATATGTCACTTGAGGGTGTCCGCGCATGCGTTGATCCGCCGCGACGGCGAGGTCATACAATATGTGCCTTTCCATCGCCGCGCCTGGCATGCCGGGGAATCCAATCATTGCGGACGCGGGCGCTGCAACGATTTTTCCATCGGCGTTGAAATGGAAGGCACGGACGATCTGGAGTACGAAGCCTTGCAATACACGCGGCTCGCGACGCTTGTCCATGCGCTGGTCGAGGCCTATCCGGCGTTATCGACGGACCGTGTGGTGGGGCACGCGGACATCGCGCCGGGCCGCAAGACAGATCCGGGCGCGGTGTTCGACTGGCCGCGTTTGCGCCGCCTGCTCGGCGAACATCGGGCGCGTTTTCCGTCGGGTGATTCAACCGATGGCTGAGCAGAGCCACCGCACCGACTGGAGTGTGTTCATGTCAAACACCTGTAACTCTGCGCGCGGGGCTGGCTTCCCATGAGTCCGTTCGCGCGCACGGCCATCATGGCCGCCAGGGCCGCGCAGGCCGTGATCGAACGCTACTATCGCGGCAACTTCGAAGTTAAGTTAAAGGCGGATCAGAGCCCGGTGACGGTCGCCGATGTCGAGGCCGAGGAAATCATCAAAGGCCTGATTACGGAAGCTTTTCCCGAGCACGGTTTTTACGGTGAAGAAACCGGTCGCACGCGTCCCGATGCGGAGTACGTGTGGCTGATCGACCCCATCGATGGCACCAAGAGTTTTGTGCGCGGGGTTCCGTTTTTCTCCACCCAGATTGCCCTGATGCACCAGGATCGCCTGCTGCTGGGCGTCTCCAACGCGCCCGTCGCGGGTGAACTGGTGTGGGCCGAGCGTGGCGCCGGCGCTTATCTGAACGATCAGCCGATCCGGGTCAGCGACATCAGCGATATAGCCCGTTCCACCTTAAGTTTCGGCAACATCAAAACGCTGGCCGCCGCGCCGCAATGGACGCAACTTGCCGAACTCATTGCGCGGGTCAACCGCACACGGGGCTATGGGGACTATCTTCATTACCACATGCTGGCAGTGGGGCAACTCGATATCGTGATCGAATCGGACGTGAATATTCTGGATATCGCCGCCTTGTCGATTATCGTCGAGGAAGCGGGCGGACGTTTTACCGATCTCACCGGCAAGCCGCCCGGACTTGCCACAACCACCGTACTGGCCGCCAGCACACCCGCGCTGCATGAGCAGGTCAGGGTGATGCTGAAGTGAAGCGACTTGATCTCGCCGCTCAGCCGGGACTCAACATGCGCCACTTGCCGTTGACAAGGCCCTCGATCGGGCGAAAGCGCGTCTTGTAGCTCATCTTGCGGTTGCCGGCGATCCAGTAACCAAGGTAGACGTACGACAGCCCGCGGCGGCGCGCCTCCTCGATCTGCCATAGAATCGCGTGTGTGCCCAGACCCCGTTGCGTCTGCACCGGATCGAAGAACGTGTATACGGCGGACAAGCCCTCCTGCAGCCGGTCGCAGACCGCCACGCCCACCAGCGCGCCGTCAAGACGAAACTCCACGAACAGCGTTTCCGCCCAGGCGCAGCTCAAGAAACCGAAATAGGACTGTGGCGTAGGGTTATCCATTTCGCCGCCGGTATGCCGCATGCGCTGATAGTGGCGATAGAGCGCGAAATGTTCGGACCGGTAAGCCTGCGGCAGTATGTTCACCCGCAAGTCTTCATTGTGGCGGCGGTTGCGGCGCTGGCTGCGACTGGGTGCAAAGTGCGCGACCGGAATGCGTGTGGGGACGCACGCGCCGCAACCGGGGCATTGCGGTCGATAAAGGTGCGAGCCGCTGCGCCGGAAGCCCTTGTCCACCAGCCGCCCGTAAAGCATTGAGTTCAGCCGGGCGCGCGGATCGGCAAACACATTCACGGCTTCGCGCGCCGGCAGATAGGCGCAGGGTTCCGGCGGTGTCACGTAAAAAAGCAGCGGCAGAGATTGCGACATCGACGCTTAAATGCTCAGTTCATGATTCATAACCGCGACGCCGGGGGGCGCGCCGGTGTGATAACATAACCCATTTTCAGACACCCTCACGCGTACGGGCGGCCCCCCCAGGCTGATTGCCGGCCCGCGTTCACCGCCCGGTCGCGGGGTTCAAGTTTACAGGATTCAATCATGTCGGACACGGATAAGCACACGTTGCTGCGCGAGCTTTTGGGCAAGCGAATTCTAATTCTGGACAGCGCCATGGGCACCATGATCCAGAGTTGCAAACTGGATGAGGATGACTATCGCGGCGAACGGTTCGCGGACTGGAAATCGGATCTCAAGGGGAACAACGATCTCCTGTCGCTGACGCAGCCCGACATCATCCGTGAAATTCACGCGAAGAACTTCGAGGCGGGCGCGGACCTGATCGAGACCAACACGTTTAACTCAACCCGCGTGGCAATGGCCGATTATCACATGGAGGATCTGTCGCGCGAGATCAACGTGGCTGCCGCCGAGATTGCGCGTTCGGTGGCCGATGAATACGGCAAGAAAGACCCCGACAAGCCGCGCTTCGTCGCTGGAGTGCTGGGCCCGACCAACCGCACCGCGTCGATCTCGCCTGATGTCAACGATCCGGGTTATCGCAACGTCAGCTTCGATCAACTCGTGGAAGCGTATTACGAATCGACCTCCGGTCTGGTGGAGGGCGGCGCCGATATCATCCTCATCGAAACCATATTCGACACACTGAACGCCAAGGCCGCGATCTTCGCGGTGCTGAAGTATTTCGACGACAACGATACGAAACTGCCGGTGATGCTCTCCGGCACCATCACCGACGCCTCGGGTCGCACCTTGACCGGTCAGGTCACCGAGGCTTTCTGGAACTCCGTGCGGCATGCCGAACCGATCTCGATCGGGCTCAACTGCGCGCTGGGGGCCAAGGAATTACGTCAGTATATCGAGGAGTTGTCAGGCATCGCCGACTGCCACGTGTCCGCGCACCCCAACGCCGGTTTGCCCAACGAGATGGGCGAATACGAAGAAACGCCGGAGGACATGGCCGAACATTTGAGCGAGTGGGCGGAAAGCGGCTTTATCAACATAGTCGGTGGCTGCTGCGGGACCACGCCGGAGCACATCGAGGCCATCGCGGCGGCGGTGGAAAAGTATCCACCGCGCAAGCTTCCCCACATCGAACCTAAATGCCGACTGGCGGGGCTGGAGCCTTGCAACATCGGCAAAGACTCGCTGTTCGTCAACGTCGGTGAGCGCACCAACGTCACCGGCTCTAAACGCTTTCTTAAATTGATCAAGACCGAAGAGTACGAGACCGCGCTGGAGGTGGCTCTGCAACAGGTGGAAGACGGCGCGCAGGTCATCGACGTGAACATGGACGAGGGTCTGCTCGAATCCGATGAAGTGATGGTCAAATTCCTGAACCTGGTCGCCGCCGAGCCGGACATCTCGCGCGTGCCGGTGATGATCGATTCGTCCAAGTGGGAAGTCATCGAAGCCGGCCTCAAGTGCACCCAGGGCAAGGGCGTGGTGAACTCGATTTCGATGAAAGAAGGCGAGGACAAGTTCATCGAACAGGCGCGGCTGGTGCGCCGCTATGGCGCCGCGGTGATCGTGATGGCCTTCGACGAGAAAGGCCAGGCGGATACGGTGGAACGCAAGGTGACGATCTGCGCCCGCGCGTACAAGCTCCTGACCGAGAAGGTCGGTTTTCCCGCCGAGGATATAATTTTCGATCCCAACATCTTCGCCATCGCCACCGGCATCGAGGAACACAATCCTTACGGCGTGGCTTTCATCGAGGCCACACGCAAGATAAAAGAGACATTACCGCACTCGATGATCTCGGGCGGCGTGTCCAACGTGTCGTTCTCGTTTCGCGGCAACAATCCGGTGCGCGAAGCGATCCACGCCGTGTTTCTTTACCACGCCATCAAAGCCGGCATGACCATGGGCATCGTCAACGCCGGGCAACTCGCGATCTACGAAGATATCCCGAAGGAATTGCGCGGCATCTGCGAGGACGTGGTGCTCAATCGCAACGACGAAGCAACTGAAAAGCTGCTTGACATCGCGGAGAAATACAAGGAAGGCGGCGGCGAAAAACAAAAGGCCAACCTCGAATGGCGCGAATGGCCCGTGAACAAGCGCTTGGAGCACGCGCTGGTCAAGGGCATTGCGGATTATGTCGAGGGCGATACGGAAGAAGCGCGCAAGCAGGCGGAAAGACCGCTGCATGTAATCGAAGGCCCGCTGATGGACGGGATGAACGTGGTGGGCGATCTGTTCGGTGCCGGCAAGATGTTTCTGCCGCAGGTTGTGAAAAGCGCGCGCGTGATGAAAAAGGCCGTCGCCTATCTGCTGCCTTACATGGACGCGGAGAAGGACGCGAAAACTCAGCCCAAGGGCAAGATCGTGATGGCGACCGTCAAGGGCGACGTGCATGACATCGGCAAGCACATCGTCGGCGTGGTGTTGCAGTGTAACGGCTACGAGGTTATCGATCTCGGCGTGATGACCCCCTGCGACAAGATCCTGGAGACCGCCAAGAAAGAACAATGCAACATCGTCGGTCTATCGGGGCTGATCACGCCCTCGCTGGACGAGATGGTCCATGTAGCCAAAGAGATGAAGCGTCTCAAGCTGGAATTGCCGCTGCTGATCGGCGGGGCGACCACTTCGAGACTCCACACGGCGGTCAAGATCGAGCCGAATTACGAGCATTCAGTGGTGCACGTGGGGGATGCCTCGCGCGCCGTAGGCGTGGTCAGCAAGCTCATCAGCACGGCCAACAAGGACAAGTACGCGACCGGCATTCGCGAGGAATACGCCAAGATTCGCGAGCAGCGCGCGGGCCAGAAATCAAACCGAAAATTTCTTGAATTGGACAAGGCGCGCGCCAACAAGCTGCAAACCGACTGGTCGGAACGCAAGCCGGTTGAGCCTGAATTTTTAGGCGTCAAAACCTTCGATGACTATCCGCTCGATGAACTAGTGGAGTGCATCGACTGGACGCCGTTTTTCACGGCCTGGGAGATGGCCGGCCGTTATCCAAAGATTCTCGACGACGAGGTAGTAGGCAAGGAGGCGCGCAAGCTGTTCGACGATGCGCAAGACATGCTGAAAAAACTCGTCGATGACAAATGGCTGACCGCGAAAGCCGTGATCGGCTTCTTTCCGGCGAATACCGTCAACGACGACGACATCGAGCTCTACACCGACGACGAACGCGAAACGAAGCTCGCGACCTTGCATCATCTGCGTCAGCAGATGGAGAAGAGCAGTGGCAAACCCAGTTCGTGTCTGGCGGACTTCATCGCGCCGAAGGACTCGGGTGTCAAGGATTATATGGGCGCGTTTGCGGTCACCGCCGGTTACGGTATCGAGGAACACACCGAACGCTTCGAAAAGGACCATGACGATTACTCGTCCATTCTGCTTAAGGCGCTGGCCGATCGTCTGGCCGAGGCGCTGGCCGAACGCATGCACGAGCGCGTGCGCAAGGAATTGTGGGGTTACGCGGCCGATGAGCATTTGGGCAACGATGAATTGATCAAGGAGAAGTATCAGGGCATACGGCCTGCGCCCGGCTATCCCGCGTGTCCGGAGCACACCGAGAAAGGAACTTTGTGGGAGTTGCTCAAACCCGAGCAAAACATTGGTCTTACGCTCACCGAGAGCTACGCGATGACCCCGACCGCCGCCGTCTCCGGCTGGTACTTTTCGCATCCAGAGGCGCGTTATTTCGGCACCGGCAAAATCCAGAAAGATCAGGCGCAAGACTACGCTAAACGCAAGTGCATGAAGCTGAACGACGCCGAACGCTGGCTGGCGCCGGTGCTCGCCTACGATACTTGAGGTGGATAAAGCGTCCCTGATTAAAGGTTAGGGGGGTTCCCCAGGTGGATATCGACGGGCTTTTTTCCATCCTCGTCGATCTCCGCGAGCGCACGGAACAGGCGTTCGTTTGCTTCTCTAAGCCGACGGCTGAGTTCCCTGGCGAGATTCATCTGAATCAAGGTGAACTGCGCCATATCCTCGTTATAGACCTCGAAAAGCGTGGCCGCTGTCAGTTCGATCGCGAGACAGTCTTCCTCCGCCTGCGCGGAGGCACTGCGTGGAAAGAGATCGATCAGCGCCATCTCGCCAAAGCAGTCGCCTTTACCCAAACAGCCCAGGGTAACGCTGCGATGCTTCCAGGTCTTGAAGATGGCGACTTTACCTTCCTTCAACACGAACATAGAGCGCGCCTGGTCGTCCTCTCGAAAAAAGAAACCGCCCGCGGGGATAGGAATAACGGGCGCCAGCCGCAGTAGTAAGTTCAATATATCTTCGCGTACGCCGCCGAATACCGGCATGTCCTGCAACAATTTAAGCTTGCGCATGCCGGCCGACACTCACGTCACGGTAACCGCGGTTGCCACGCCTTCACCTGCGCCCGCTTACCAGGCACGCGGCAGTGGCCGGGCGATGGTAAATTTGCGGTCCTTGATTTCGACGTATCCGCCGGTCGTCAGGTCTTTCATGATGTGGCTTACCATCTCGCGCGATGCGCCTACCATGCTGGCAATATCCTGATGCGTAAACCGCTCGGCGATTGTCAGCCGACCCTCCCTCTCCTCAGCCAGATTCATCAAGGTGCGCGCTACGCGGCCATAGACATCGTTTAATGCGAGGTTCTTGACCAACTCGGTGAGGACGCGCACGCGCTGCGCTAGATCGCGAATGAGTCTGAAAGCCACCGCCGGATTCTGCTGAATGCACGCGCTGAAGGCCGCGCGTGAAACACACGCGAGCCGGACGGGTTCCAGGGTCATGACGGATGCGGATCGCTGGCCGGCGTCGAGCAGCGCCAGTTCGCCGAAATACTCGCCGGGTCCCTGTACGTTCAGGATGATTTCCTTGCCCGCGGCTTCGCTGGCATAGATTTTTACCCGCCCCTCCATGATCACGTAAAGACTGTCTGTTTCGCTGCCCTCGGTCACTATCACGGCGCGTCGGGGATAGGTGCGGTTCACACCACATCGGGCGATGAACTGAATATCCTCGGGCGAGGGTCCTGCGGGTGTCAAAACGTCGGCATTCATGCGGAAGCCTCGGGCCTGGGCAGGGCATAGATCGGGTCGAAATGCGTTGCGATTGTCGGCGCATATGTCTATCGGTGCAAGGCGGTTAGCGGAGCGGGAGCGTCTCGCTCGCTTTTGTGCGCCCTCGTCTTCGAAGAAAGCGCGCGAGTGCGACGCGCCCAACAATGCCGCGCACGAAAAGGTTTTTCAACAGCCCCTCAATATGCTTTCCAGGCGCGCAGGAACTTCGGCACGCCGCAGTGGTGTTCTGTCGCCGATTCTGTTATCCGTATCACCGTCTCCGAATCGAGGGAGCGATCAGGCGGCAGTACCGGCTGAGTCTCGGCGACTCCGATCCCAATGTTGTGCCAAATATAACCGGCCATGACATTCACACTGCCAAGGCATGCGGTAAACAAGCGACTCGTCAAATCGCTGGTGCTGGGAAGCTTCATGGGTCTGCTCGGGCTCGTGTGCTCCGCCCTGCCGCTGATCGAGCGCCTGGAGCTTGACTTGGGTCTGGCCACGCTGTTTCACCTGCGCGGCGCGCGGGCGCCCCCCGATGAGGTCGTAATCGTCAGCATCAGCGGTGCGTCTTCACGAATACTTGGTTTGCCCAACGAACCCGAAGCCTGGCCGCGCTCGCTGCACGGGCGCCTGGTCAGGAATCTCACGGACAAAGGCGCGCGCATGATCGCATTCGACCTTATCTTCGACCAACCTGGCCGTGGGCGAGAAGATCGTGCTTTCGCCCAGGCTATGCGAGCAGCCGATAACGTGGTGCTGTTTGAGTACCTGCGCCTGAGCAAGCAGCAGCTTGTCGGCGCCGATGGCGACACGCCCATATCGCTCGTAAGCTCGGACATAAGCATCGAGCAAAGGATTCCTCCCATTCCGACGTTTGCGCGCGCCGCGGCGGCGGTCGCTCCCTTTCCGCTTCCGGAGGTACGCGCCAAGGTGAGCCAGGTATGGTTGTTTAAGCCGGGCGCGGGGGATGCCGCAACGCTGCCGGTGGTGGCGTTACTGGAATATGCACGTTCGCATTATCGAGCTTTCGTTGCGGCTATAACCAAGACCTGGCGCGCGCTGGAGCCGGGGGCAGAGCTTCCGCTGCTGCCAGGCGGCAATGATGGAGCAACGATTCAGGCGTCGGCGCTACGCGCGTTGTTACGCGCTCATCCCAGGCTTGTCTTGGCGTTGCGTGAGCGGCTTGTCGCGCGCGAACATGGCATGGACACGCAAGCCCGCCGCGTCATGCTCGCGTTGTTGCACGCGCACCTCCGGGGCGATTCCCGCTTCATCGACTTTTACGGTCCGCCGCACAGCGTCACCACGGTGCCGTACTACGAAGCATTGAAGCCCTGTACTGTCCACACTATGAGCGGCAGACCAATCGACCTGCGCAATAAAGCGGTCTTCGTGGGTTTTGCCGAGCAATCGTATCCGGAACAGCGAGACGACTTCTACACAGTTTTTTCGCGGACGGATGGGCTGGACTTAAGCGGCGTGGAGATCGCCGCCACGAGCTTCGCCAACCTGCTGGATAACCGCGGCGTGCGCCCGCTTGAGGCGCCGTGGTGGGCGCTGTCAATCCTGTGCAGGGGCCTCGGTGTCGGCATGCTATTGTTCTGGTTGCCCGGCAGCGCTGCGGTCGGCGGCGCCGGATTTCTGGCCGTAACCATGGCAGGAACGGCGTACGCTCTATTCAGCACTTACGGCATCTGGCTGCAGTTGCTGGTGCCATTGGCCGTACAACTTCCAGCGGCGATGGCCGGGGCATTGCTGTGGCAACGTCTGGATAGCCGCCGCGAGAGCCGGCGTCTGCACCGCACGCTGGGATTATATTTGCCCAGGGGCGCGACCGAAGCGCTCGCCCGGCACGCTGGCGATGTGGCCAGTCTCGGCGGCCGATCGCTCCAAGGTGTGTGTATGGCGACCGATGCCGCGCGCTACACCCGGCTCTCCGAGAGCATGCAACCGGATGCGCTGCGCGCGCTGTTGAATCAATACTTCGACGTATTGTTTGCGCCCGTACGCCGGCACGGCGGGGACGTATCCGATGTCGTTGGCGACGCGATGCTGGCGATCTGGAGTCGTGGTCCGGCACCGGCGCTGCGCGAGGCCGCTTGCCGCGCCGCCCTGGAAATCATAGCCGCGCTGGACGACTTCAATCGCACCAACGGCGAGGCCCGTTTACCGACGCGCATCGGCCTGCATTGCGGCCCGATTCAGCTCGGCAATGTCGGCGCTGTGGATCACTTCGAGTATCGCGCCGTGGGCGACGTCGTCAACGCGGCGTCCCGCATCGAAGGCTTAAGCAAACATCTGGGCACCCGCATTCTGGTCTCAGCCGCGATGGTGGAGGACCTGCCCGGATTCATCACGCGCGAGTTGGGTGAATTTCGGCTGGCCGGCAAGACACAATCATTGGTCATCTATGAGTTGCTGGCGACGACCGGCCAGGAAGCTGACCGATACCGCGGGTTGCGGGAGGCGTTTGCGCGTGGCTTGCACGCATTCCGCGCTCGCGATTGGCTTGCAGCCATAGCCGCCTTCAACGCTTGCCTGGAACACACCGCCGACGATGGACCCGCGCGATATTATCTTGAGCTTTGCCAACGTTACCAGCGCAAGCCGCGACCGGCCAACTGGCACGGTGTGGTGTCCATGCGCCGCAAGTAAACAGCTTTCGGCCCGCGATCATCACCGCAATCTCCTGCGATCGTCGTTCTCGCCTGCTGCACGTACATATCGATCAAACGCGGAGAACGCGTACCGCGGGGTACAACGGGCAATGCCTTTCATGACGGATGCCATCGCCGTCCTGTCGGACGACCTGGACGCCATCTGGACTTTGGCGATGGTTGTTAATTAGGCGGCGCGTAGATGGTAGAGCGCAGCGACCATCGATGGCCCTTGGTCTGCCGACGGGGGTCGCTCACGCGCCTCTACCCATTGCGTTGCTCGGGTTATTTTTCACGCCGAGACCGTGCATTCTTCACTGCGCTCACACGGTGCGATCCCGATACTGCGCCTACAGTAAAAGCTGTGGAGCGAGCCCACTAGCCGCGCTTGCATTTCTAACCTTAAATACGTCGTGATCGTCGATACGGACAGGAGTTTTTTATGAATTCGTGGCAGTTCTGGCTTCGTGTCTCTCTGTATTGGTGGCAGGTTGCCGCGCCGCGCGCAGGCCAAGTCGCGGACGATAAGCGAGAAGAGTCTGTCATGCGACCACAGGCTAACGTCATCCGAGTGGACTTCAGACACGCGCGTCGATGCTCGCGTACGTTGCGCGCCGCTCGCTAACGGAAAAAACTCAGTGCTTTTCGCATACAGCGTTATGGCTGCTATACTTTTAGAACGAATCAAATTCGCTCTTGGCAGTAGTGAGATGGGGCACGCGCGGATGGGGGCTGATGCGTGTACGGATGGCGACAAGCCGGCACATCCCTGTAGAAAATTAGCAGTCGCCGCGCGCGTAGCTCGGCACCGCAGGCATCATCTCCTCATGCGTCTCGCCTGCGCGCAAACATTCGCATGGTTAGCGATCGCGCCGGGACCGGTGATGGCCCAGTGCATAACGTCAGTCGCGGAAGCCGTCTCCGTGCAGGGCACGGTGGAGGTGTGGCGCGCGGATCAATCCTTCTGGGAGCGCTTGACGCGCGGAGACAGTCTCTGCGCGGGCGACAGAGTCCGCGCGGACTCACACGCTCGCGCCGGTATCCTGCTGGGTGGCCACACCTTGATGCGCCTGGACCAGCGAACGACCCTCACTTTCCCTGCGGCACCCACGCAGCGCACCTGGCTGGAACTCCTTAAAGGGGCACTCCATTTCATCAGTCGCACGCCGCAGCGCCTGGAGGTGGAAACCCCATTCGTCAATGCCGCGATCGAAGGCACTGAGTTCGCGCTGCGGGTGCAGGATGCCCGCACGTCGGTGTGGGTCTATGAAGGCCGCGTAGTCGCCGAGAATACGGGTGGTGTACTCGCGCTCGAGACGGGCGACGCCGCGGTCGCGACCCGAGGCGCCCCGCCCCGCCCGCAGGTGGTGCTGGATCCGCGCGAGGCGGTTAAGTGGGCGCTTTATTATCCGCCGCTGCTCGATCTGCGAACACTTGATGCCGGCCACGCGCGCGGCACGCTTGCGCAGTCCGTCGAGCGTTATCGCACAGGCGACGTGCGTGGTGGGCTGATGGTGCTTAAGCGCGTGCCGAACATTGCACGCGATGCGCGCTGGTTCAACATCCAGACTGCCTTGCTGCTCAGCGTTGGCCGCGTCGAGGCGGCACAAACGGCAATAGCGAACGCGCGCGAACGCGATCCACAAAGTGCCGCGCCGCTCGCCTACGAAGCCATCATCGGATTGACACAAAACCGCAATGAGGCGGCGCGCGATCTCGCCCGGCAGGCCGTGGCGCTGGCGCCTGCATCGCCCATTGCGCACGCGGCGCTGTCTTATGCGCGGCAAGCGTCGTTTGATCTTGAAGGTGCGCTCGCCAGCGCCCGGCGCGCCATCGAGCTCGCCCCCAACGACGCGCTGGCATGGGCCAGACTTTCCGAGCTGGAGCTGGCGCGCGGCTACTCCGATGCCGCGGTTCGCGCCGCGGAAAAAGCGCGGGCTCCCGATCCGGCCGTGGCGCGCACGCAATCGGTGCTGGGCTTTGTAAATCTAGCGCGCATCGATACTGACCAGGCAACCCACGCTTTTAACACTGCCATCGGGCGCGATGAAGCCGACCCACTACCTCGCCTAGGCCTGGGTCTCGCCAAGATACGCGAAGGCGATCTTGACGGCGGCCGCCGCGATATCGAGATCGCCGCGAGTCTCGATCCAAGTCAATCGATTGCGCGCAGCTATCTGGGCAAGGCCTATTTTGAGGAGAAACGCAGCGCGCTTGCCGCCGAGCAGTACACCATGGCCAAGGAACTGGATCCGAACGATCCCACGCCCTGGTTCTACGACGCGATCCTGAAGCAAACCGAAAATCGTCCGATCGAGGCGCTGCAGGACATCCAGCGCTCTATTGAATTAAACGACAACCGGGCCGTGTACCGCTCGCGTCTCTTGCTAGATGAAGACCTCGCCGCGCGTAGCGCCAGTCAGGCGCGCATCTATAGGGACTTGGGCTTCGAGCAACTCGCGCTGGTGGAGGGATGGAAATCCGTCAATACCGATCCATCGAACTATGGCGCGCATCGCCTGCTGGCCGACTCGTATTCCACCTTGCCGCGTCATGAAATTGCGCGCGTCAGTGAGCTGTTGCAGTCTCAGCTCTTGCAACCACTCAACATCACACCCTTACAGCCGCAACTTGCGGAAAGTGACCTGTTGATACTGGAGGGCGCAGGTCCGTCGGAGCCCTCTTTTAATGAGTTCAATCCACTCTTTACCCGTGATCGGTTAGGCCTGCAGGTGTCCGGCATCGGCGGCAGCAACGAGACCTTAGGCGAGGAAGTTACCCACTACGGTCTGTGGGGCCCGTTTTCGTACAGCCTCGGCCAGTTCCACTTCGAAACCGACGGATTCAGGGAGAACAACGACCTAGAACACGATATCTATAACGCTTTCGTTCAAGCATCAATTTCTCCGCAGACAAGTGTGCAGGTGGAGTTCAGACAGGAGGAAACCGAGAGTGGCGACCTTCGATTGCGTTTCGATCGAGATGCGTTCGACAACCAGCGAAGTAATATTCGAGAGCAATCGTTGCGTCTCGGGCTTCACCATGAACTGAACCTAGGGCATGACATCATCGCTTCACTCGTTGATACCGATCTGGATTCCCGCCTAGCACTCGGGGAGGAGGAGGTTTTTGCGCAGAACCTCGAAGCTGGCGGTGCCGAAGTACGGTATCTATACCGCAACGAGCGGATGAATCTAGACCTTGGCGGCGGTCGTTTCGATCAAACTGGCGACCGCGCATTTTTTTTCCCGCAAGAAACAGATGTGGGCATCCGGCATACGAACGCCTATGGATATACCGACGTCAATATATCACCGAGTCTAGTTGGAACCTTGGGACTGAGCTTCGATGCTTTCGAGTCTGAGGCGGCCCCTCTGAGCTCCTAGAAAGAAACCGGATTAATCCCAAGTTGGGTCTCATCTGGGATATCTTGCCGTCGACAACCCTGCGGGCGGCGGCGTTCAGCACAGTCAAACGTCCTTTTGCGGCGAGCCAGACAGTAGAGCCTACGCAGGTAGCCGGTTTCAATCAATTCTTTGATGATGTAGACGGCACGAAGACCCGGCGTTATGGCGTCGGTATCGACCACACACTCTCCGCTGACCTATTTGGTGGCATTGAGCTGTCTTGGCGCGACCTGGAAGTTCCTATACTTCAGCTGAATTTTGACGAGCGCACCCTGGCGTTTAATCTGGAGGACGAAGAGGAGCAGCTTCATCGAGCCTATCTTTACTGGACGCCGGCGCCGCGTTGGGCGTTTAGCGCAGAAGCCCAGCGCGAACAATTCGAGCGAACCGATGAGGTCGGGGATACACTTCGTCCAACCGCCCTCACGACGCACCGCATCCCGTTAGTCGCGAACTACTATCACCCGAACGGACTGTTCGCTCGATTTGGCGCCACCTATGTGGATCAAGACGTGGATTCGCTGGCTGGCGGTGAAAGTGAGGGGGAAGAAAATTTCTGGACCGCCGATGCGACGGGTGGTTACCGACTGCCGAATCGCTTGGGTATCGCTGAATTGAGCGTCAGAAATGTCTTCAATGAAGATTTTCGGTTCGAAGATACGAATTTTCAGCTCGGAGAGCCGCGCATTTCGATACTTCAGCCGGAGCGCCAGATCTTTGTTCGGCTTATCGTCTCGTTTTGATTACGCTGGGACGCGTCGTAACGAGCGTTCAAGAGTCCAAGTGCCACTGGGGGCGCTGCTAGTGGCTCGACTACGGTTTGCACTTAAACGAAAGAGGAGCGAGCAGATGAGAAGGTCGACATGGATACTGGTAATCTGTGTTTGGGCGTATGCCTGTGCGGAACCGGCGAACAGCGTTACTTGTAGGAGATGCTATACGATTCCCTATGTTGGGCCAACATGCGCTTGTAGAACGTTCCCGAGCAAAAATACCAGTCGGGCCGTCGGCCCCCAATGGAGACCGCGTACCCCGCCCTGCTTGTCTCACGCTGGCGTAGCGTGGAATGCTTTAGCGGTTGCGCCAATCGATGCGGGCGTAACGCTCACGATTGCGCCCAACGATGATAATTTTATCGATTGCGATCATTCGCAAGCTGGTTTGTCGGTTCGTTAGCTCGCATAAAGCGGAACGCATAGCGGTTCCGCCTTTTTGGAATTCGCGCTAGGCGCAGACCTTGGCAACATGACCGACAAGTGGGGAGTTATCTAGCTTGCGCAACTGCATTACAGGAGATGCCGAGATGGCTATGTCACGAGACGATCTGGAGCAAGAGTTAGAGCGTTTGCCGCATCAGGAGCGAGTGCGCGTGGCTGCCTGTTGCTTGCGTCGCTGGAGCCTGTTGAAGAGAAAAACGTCATGGAGGCTTGATTAGACGAGGCGGAGCGACGACTCGATGAGCTAGACAGGGGCCAAGTGGAGGTTGTTTCGTTGGACGAAGTACTCGCGGACGCTCGACGCGGATTACGTTGAGCCGCGTTATCCTCCACCTGTCGGCCCGCGCAGAGTTACTGCAGGCCCGTGACTATTAGAATGTGTGGCCGAGGCTTGGCCGCGATTTTCTTGCGGAGCTCTCGTAGGACGAACGCTTTAGCGATTCGGTCCATCGATGGTGATGCAACCCCTCGCGGATCGCACCTTTGGAACGATCGATTTGCTGAGACGATTATTTCCGGCGAGGGACGGAATACCCACCGGCGCCGCTCAAGGCCCGTGTAGCAAGCACGCGGGTCACAGGATATTTACCTCGTCTCGGAAGGTTGTTCTATGTTTCGGCGGAACTGCCGGCCCGGCTCGATCCAAAGCATCGCCCTACAGCCGATCTGGTGATCGAAGTCGTTTCTCCCGGCTAAGCCGTCTACGACCGCAACACAAAGGCCGATACTTACGGAGCGCTAGGCGTGAACGAACTCTGGCTGGTCGATGAAACGCTCAGGCATGTGGAAGTGCGCAATCAAAGCGGTAGCGATTTTGGTGAAGGGCTAACATTCACGAAGCAAGAAACAATCGTCTCTAGGATATTGCCAGATATTGGTTTCGCCGTGACGCTGTTGCGGCGGAAAGCTTGGTAATTCTTCACATCTTGACTGCGCATTTTCTCACTTCGCCGCAAGCACGAGATCTCGACACTGTGCTCACAGGGAAAGGTATGAGGCCGCGCCGGGGCGATGGGAAGGATGCCATAGCTCGCTGATTGATCAAGGACCGCTAGGAAAAGGATCTCCTGCAAGAAAGCGAAAGCGACGATCGCCCCAGCGCGGCCTCCAGGGATGGACAGTGAAGGGATTGGCTTCATGCATTTGGCGATTACGAGTCCAGTTGTCTTAAAGGTCGATGAACTATACGGATTGGGCACGATTTCCTGTGACTTTGAATGTTTTCCGAACGTTGATGACTTCGTGAGCGCAAGGGCGGACCAGGTGTTTTATGTAGCCATGGGAACTCTGGCTACGCCTATCCCTGTGCTGGTGACAGGCTGCCGCGTGGGTCATTGATGTCAAACCAAAGCAACCCGTTACCTGGCAACAGGGTAACGTCATCTGCGTAAACTTTAGGAACGCGCGTCGATCATCCCCTTCTTTGCGGATTGCTCCTTTATGGAATAAACCATAGAAATTCCAGCAAGTCAGTTGGACTCATGTTTATAAGGCGCGCTTCAGGGAAAGTGCCGCTCATTCCAGCCGTTACCACCGGTCAAGATGCTACTCGGATGCATATTTCATTTGAGAAAGCGTTCAGAGTTTTCCTATCCGCCCACGATGCGCTACGTATCTCAATTTCAATCATCGGTAAATCAATCTTGATTGTGAGATTGCAGCGCATTGAGCGATCCATTCCAGCGTCTTCGCTGTGTGGGCTATCTATTCGTCATCACCTTCTAATAGTTCGGTGTTCTCTCATCCAATACGCCGCCAGCTTGCGCTACTTTTCCCTCATACCCTCTGGCCATCTGTGCGTGAACCATGGGTACTAATTTACAAAGTAGCATGGGAATACTTCACCGATGGCGCTTACCGAGTGCGTGACACTAGCCGCATGCAAGGGAAATCAGATGCATAAGGCGCAAAGACGGATGCTTGCCCACGTAGAATTTAACGGGTCGAGAAAGTGGTTCGATAGCACAACCGCTTAATTCACGAAGGGGCGCCGGAAACATTCCTGATAATTCCACAAGAGCCTCTAATGCTAGAAGGAGTCAAATATGTTTACGCCGAAATTTACAAAACTGCTCTTCATCGTCCCCTTATGTCTTTTGCTCAGACAGCATTTGGTGGATTAGCTGTATCCCAGTGGTATCACGGCTGGTGGGACTGCAATATCGACGGGCGGCCAGCCAAAATGGTATGGCAGGTGGTAAATGATTCTCGCACTACGTGTAATGGAAATGTGTGTTCGACCACTTCAGGCGTGAAGACGATTGGCTGGTTCAGCGACAATCGCTCGCCCTGGGTACGGCTAGGTATAAACTATACCATTGGCGATCGTCTTGGAATTCGCTACTTGGGCAGCGAGCCGGACAACTGGGAGTTGACCTTCAACGCCAGCACCCTGACCGCGAACGGATGGACGACATGGAGAGGGAATCGCTATCCGCTCATGTGCTGGAATCGCCTTCGATAGCTTGTCTTGGTAGTAAGCAAAAGGCCCCTTCATAGGGGCCTTTTGCGTTCCTTCCCCCGGTAATTGTTCACACGATTACCAGCGATGATTTCACCGATCAAGGCTACAGCGCGCGGGATACTCAGGCGACGTTGAATCTGAGTACAGCGGCGGTACCCGTACCGCCCGACTAACTCACGTTCAGTGTATGGCTCCTCCGGCGTCACCCGGCATCAGGCATCTCACGCGGGGCGCAAGGGGGCATTAGGCATCACCAAGGGGAACAAGATGAATCATCCATTAAGCCTTGTATGCCGACGGGGCAAGCGTTTCGTGCTAGGTTTCGCGGGGGCTATCGCTCCGTTATCCGCACACGCGCACGTCAAGTGGTTTTCCACCATCGCGGATACCCGCGCTTCACCGCTGACTCCGCTTGAAGCTATTTCCTCGCCGCTTTTTATTCGCGTTAGCCTGATCGCCGCCGTTGTGATGCTTGCCGTTGCGCTCATAGACGGACGAGTTTCGCGTCGAACCAACCCGTTGATGCATCTTGCGACGTTACTGGATCGGCGGGTCGATGACTTCATATCGCCCCTGTTACGTTTTGGCGTTGCCATCTATTTTGTCGCTGGCGTTTGGTACTTTCACGACTCGCCCATCATCTTGACTCCGGAGCTAAAGACAACGGCGATCTGGGTGCCAATGCTGCAACTGGCAATCCTAGTGACAGTGCTTTTCCGCCGCACGGTCGTGATGGCGGCGCTTGGGATCGTCGTGCTGTACGCGTACGCCGTGAACAACTATGGTTGGTTCCATATGCTCGATTATCCGGTTTTTATCGGTATCGCCGTTTGCTTAGGTGTCAAGTCCCGGACAATTATAAGGCTTACGATGAAACAACTCAGGGTGCTTGGCATGCCATTGTTTCATCGCCTGGATGGGTGGCTTTGCATTGAGGGCGGCTTGCGGCAAGTGATGGTTG
>Ga0136621_1000022_pt1 | contig 46214 bp, 44 predicted proteins | sample AntDryUQ445A2306_FD_104673 | JGI IMG/M metagenome (GOLD analysis project Ga0136621, IMG submission 104673) | Polar desert sand microbial communities from Dry Valleys, Antarctica - metaG UQ445A (23.06) | ecosystem: Environmental > Terrestrial > Soil > Desert | place: Antarctica: Dry Valley...
CACCGCATCCCGTTTGAATGCTTCAGTGTAGTTCCGTCTCCTACTCGTTGCTGCTGTCATCGTTCACCTCGTTATGGCATCTTAACGCCTTAACTCGGTGTCCGGATTTAGTAGACCGCATCAAATCTCGTTTAGCCCCTCGCCGGTCTTAAGATTGGAAAATACGAACGGGTGCGTGCCGCGCATTTTGCGTGCATCGCGATCCATCACATCCAGCGATGCGCCGACGTGCGGCGCCAGGTCGATCTTGTTGATTACCAGCAGGTCGGAGCGCGTGATGCCGGGTCCGCCCTTGCGCGGTATCTTGTCGCCGGCGGCCACGTCGATTACGTAAATCGTCAGATCGGCCAGTTCCGGGCTGAACGTGGCGCTCAAATTGTCGCCACCGCTTTCGATCATGACAAAATCGGCTTGCGGAAAGCGCCCGATTAGATCAGCGACCGCCACCAGATTTATCGACGCGTCCTCGCGTATCGCGGTGTGCGGGCAGCCGCCGGTCTCGACGCCGACGATACGCTCTGCGGGCAGCGCGCGGCTTCGGATCAAAAATTCCTGATCCTCTTTCGTATAAATGTCGTTGGTGACCACCGCGATCTCGTAAGACCCGCGCATGCGTTTGCATACAGCGTCCACCAGCGCTGTCTTGCCGGAACCGACCGGGCCGCCGACGCCAATCCGCAATACCTGATCAACATCATTCATGGATAATTCCTCATGGGTGCTCTCAGGATCGGAACAGGCGTGTGTACTGCGACTCGTGCGCACAACTGGCGATCGCGATCCCCGGCGCAGACGTACCGATGTCCTCATCGGCGCATGCCAGCCCCGTCGCGATTACCGCCGGTATGTCCTCGCTAAGGCTGACCAGCAGTCGCTGACCCGCAATCTGGCCCAGTGGCGCCAGCCGAATTATTGCGAGCACCTGATTTTCAAGCCAGCTCCATAAATAGCCGGCAAGCGCGTCATCGCGCGGGATGTTCCAGTAGCGCGCCGCCAGCGCGAACGCCGCGACGAAACTCATTCGGGGTAAATTTGCGATACCGTCGATCGCATCCGGCATCAGGGCGCGCAACATGCGCTGCAGGGCCTGACCGCGATGACGTTCTTCAGCGCGCAATTCAGCGGTCTCGCGGCAGGCGAATACGAGCTGATCCCAATAGCCCGCCATGTCGGATTCAGCCTCATAAAGTCGAGCCAGCAGCGGTATATCAACATGACACATCGTGGAGGTTAGCTGGCCGTGCAGCCATGCGGCGGTCGAATCGCTGTCGGTTGCCCAACCCGTTTCCACCGCCCATTCCAACCCTTGAGAATACGCGAACGACCCCACCGGCAACGCGGCGCTGGACAGTTGCAACTGTCGCAGTAGCGCAGGATCGATAGCCAATGCTATAAGCCGGGTGCGAGTGCCTCACGGCTTGCGCGGGAAGCTTTGCCCCGTTCCCGACGCGGACGATCCGCGAGAGTGGGATTGATAAGCGCCGAACTCGGGATCGAAGGGCGCGGATTCCAGGATCGGGTTCATGCCGAGTTCGCGCACCAGGTCATCCAGCACGTAGTCGTGTTGATAGCGAATCCACACGCGACTGATCTGCAGGCCGACGTGACGGTTGCCGAGGTGGTAGCAGAGGCGGGCGAGCGCTACGGGGTCGTCGATGCCGACCGTGGAAACAGGCTCCGCCGCGGCGCGTACCCGAATGCGGTTGCCTTCGCGCGCGAGCAGCAGATCGCCATCGCGCAACACTGTGCCGTGTGGCAGAAACAGGGCCGCCTCATTGCCATCGTCCAGTTCCACCCGCGCGCGGCTGCGCTGGCGCTGTTCGAAGGTGAGCGTTACCGTCACATCGTCCGGTTGCCCCTCGTTGCTGACGTGCTGGGTAATCTTGAGCATCGATCAGAACAGAAAATAGCGCTGTGCCAACGGCAACACCGAAGCCGGTTCGCAGCTAAGCAGTTCGCCGTCGGCGCGAACCTCATAGGTTTGCGCATCGACTTCGATACGAGGCAGGTAATCGTTGTGGATCATATCGAGCTTGCTCAAAGTACGACAACCACGCACGATGCCGAGCATGCGGTGCAAATGCAGATTTTCGGCTAACTTTGCCATTGGCCGCCGTCCGCGACACGAAAGTCATGCTGGTGGCGTGGCGAGCGCCGCCGAAGGCGCCGAACATGGGCCGGTAATGCACGGGTTGCGGAGTCGGAATCGAAGCATTGGGGTCACCCATAGTCGCGGCCGCGATCATACCACCCTTGAGAATCAGGCTGGGTTTGACCCCAAAAAACGGCGCTTTCCATAGCGCCAGGTCCGCGAGCTTGTGAACTGCCACGGAGCCCACCTCATGGCCAATGCCGTGCGCGATCGCCGGATTGATGGTGTATTTCGCGATGTAACGCTTGATGCGGAAATTGTCGTGGTGCGCGGGATCGGGATGTAGACTGCCGCGCTGGATTTTCATCTTGTGCGCGGTCTGCCAGGTGCGGGTTATGACTTCGCCTACGCGACCCATGGCCTGCGAGTCCGAGGCGATCATCGAGAACGCGCCCAGATCGTGCAGAATATCCTCCGCGGCGATAGTTTCACGGCGTATGGTCGCGTCGGGTTGGTGCTGGAGGGTAACACGTTGACTTCGCCGCAGGCACGGATGATGTCCGGCGCGTGCCGCGGCCGCGTTAGCTTGTGCGACACCGAGCAGCGCCGTCGCTGCCAGTGCTTTCAAGGTGACATTTCCAAACAGATTGCCAGCCATTTCACCCTTTTCCCGGTAACATTGCGAAGTGGAACCGCACGAATTTGACGGGGGAAGAATTGGCAATAGCCATGCCACAAAAAAATATAATTGAATTCAGTCACATATAGGTGGACACGTCACTGGTGCCGATCCAGCATGGTGCGCGCCGAGTATGACGGTGAGGTTCCGGGTCCATAACAGTGCATCGCAAGTCGAGGCCGCAGTGGGCGCCGCGTTTCATCCTACATGCCGCGCGACAGTACATCGGTTCGCGCGGGTTCTCATGACTATGATTTAATGTGGGCCCATGAGCTTAATGGTCAACGGCGAGTTGCGCGGCGACTGGTTCGAAGAGGAAGTCGAGCAGGGCGCGTTCGTGCGCAGGGATTCGGTATTCCGCGACTGGATCACAGCCGACGGCAGTCCAGGCGCTAGCGGCGCGACGGCGGTTTCAGGGCCGAGCCTGGCCGCTACCACCTTTATGTGTCGCACGCTTGTCCCTGGTCGCATCGTACGACTTTGTTCCGGAAGCTGAAGCGACTGGATAATGTCGTGTCGATGTCGGTGGTGCATCCGCACATGGGCGCCAAGGGTTGGCGTTTCGAGGAGTATCCGGGCGCAACCTATGACGAAGTCAATGGCGCGGATTATATGTACGAGGTCTATCGGCTCGCCCGCGCGGACTACACCGGCATCGTGCAGGTGCCGGCGCTATGGGACAAGGTGCGGCGCACCATTGTCAACAACGAGTCCTCAGAGATCATCCGCATGTTTAACAGCGCGTTCGCGGCGCATACCGACGAGGCGACCGACTACTATCCGCGCGAACGGCGCGCCGACATCGATGATGTCAACCGGCTCGTCTACGACAACGTGAACAACGGTGTTTACCGCTGCGGGTTCGCGACGACGCAAAGCGCGTACGAGTCCGCCTTTTCCCGTCTGTTCGACACGCTGGACGGACTGGAGCGACGCCTGGCAGGGCAGCGCTATCTGGCCGGCCCTGAGATTACCGAAGCGGACTGGCGACTGTTCGTCACCCTGGTGCGCTTCGACGCCGTTTATTATTCGCACTTCAAGTGCAACCGTCAGCGCATCGTGGATTATCCGAACCTTGGAAATTACCTGCGCGAGGTGTATCAACAGCCCGGAGTGGCGGAGACCGTGGGCTTCGATCACATCAAGCGTCACTACTACACCAGCCACGAGACCATCAACCCGAACGGCATCATTCCTGAAGGTCCGGCGATTGATTTGACGGCGCCGCACGACCGGGAACGGCTCGCATAACCGGCCGCATGAACCGGCTGGATGAAAGATAAAACGCGCGTGGGCGCCGACGCGCGCCGGTTGCTGCTACGCGAATATCACGGCGTGCTGTCTACGCATTCGGTCGAGGCGCCCGGCTATCCGTTCGGCAGCGTCGTGCCGTATTGCCTGGATCGTGCGGGCGCGCCCGTGATCCTGATCAGCCGCATCGCGCAGCACACCCGCAACATCGACGCCAATGCTAAAGTCTCGCTAATCGTCACGGAAGATGAAAAAGACGACGTGCAGGCCGCAGCGCGTCTCACTCTGCTGGCCAATGCCGCGCGCTTGCGCCCGGAGGCGGCGGACGATGTCGCGGCGCGCTATTACGAATTCTTTCCCGAAGCGCGTGATTATCACGCGACCCACGACTTCGACTTTTACGGACTGAATATGGTGCGCGCGCGTTACATCGGCGGTTTCGGCGAGATCCACTGGCTGGAGGCGTCGCGGCTGACACTGGCGAATCCGTTTGCCCGCGATCAGGAGACGCCCATGGTCGCGCACATGAACGCCGATCACGTCGAGGCCATGCGGCATTACTGCGTGCGCGCCGGGATCGACCGTGGCGCCCATGAGCCCGCGATGGCCGGCGTTGACGCCGAAGGGTTTCACCTGCGGCTGGGCGCGCGCATCGAGCGCTTCGAGTTTGCCCAGGCCGTCAATACGCCGGGCGCGGTGCGTGCGGCGCTGGTCGCGCTGGCGCGGGACCATCGTCCTAAAAATTTTTATTGAACTTTACCGTTCAGCCCCTTTAAGTTGCCGCCTGCCGACCCCATCTGCAACACGCGGACAGTGGCATGCGCGTGCGAGCATGTGCATGAGGCGCCAAGTTATAACGCATCATTGAATTCAAAATCAGAGAGGAAATTTATATGAATATTAGACCCTTACACGACCGCGTCATCGTCCGGCGGGTGGAAGAGGAACGCAAAAGCGCGGGCGGCATCGTGATTCCCGATACCGCCGCTGAGAAGCCGACGCAGGGCGAAGTGGTCGCCGCGGGCAACGGGCGCATTCAGGAAAACGGCGACGTGCGGCCGTTGGACGTTAAAGCCGGTGACAAGATTCTGTTCGGCAAGTATTCCGGCACTGAGGTCAAGGTCGATGGCGAAGACCTGCTGGTGATGAAGGAAGACGACATCATGGGCGTAATCGAAAAGTAAGCCCCCGGCTCACTAGCCGTTTGTTAAATCATTGAAGGAGCATATCCATGGCAGCAAAAGAAATCAGATTCAGCACCGATGCGCGTGAACGCATGGTGCATGGGGCCACCATTCTGGCCAACGCGGTGAAGGCAACCTTAGGTCCCAAAGGCCGCAACGTAGTGCTGGAAAAATCCTTCGGCGCCCCTTCGATCACCAAGGACGGCGTGTCAGTGGCCAAGGAAATCGAGCTTAAGGACAAGTTCGAAAACATGGGCGCGCAGATGGTCAAGGAAGTAGCAAGCAAGACTTCCGACACAGCCGGCGACGGCACCACCACCGCGACTGTGCTGGCGCACATGATGTTGCAGGAAGGTTTCAAGGCAGTAGCCGCGGGCATGAACCCGATGGATCTCAAGCGCGGCCTGGACAAGACGGTCATCGCGGCGGTCGAGGAACTCAAGAAACTCTCCAAGCCCTGCACGGACACCAATGCCATCGCGCAGGTGGGCACCATCTCCGCCAACTCGGACGAAACCATCGGCCAGATCATAGCCGAGGCCATGGACAAGGTCGGCAAGGAAGGCGTGATTACGGTCGAGGACGGCTCCGGCCTGGAAAGCGAACTCGAAGTCGTCGAGGGTATGGAGTTCGATCGCGGCTATCTGTCGCCTTACTTCATCAACAACCAGCAGCGCATGACCGCCGAGCTGGAAGACCCCTACATCCTGCTCTACGACAAGAAGATCTCCAACATCCGCGAATTGCTGCCGGTGCTAGAGGGCGTGGCTAAGTCAGGCAAGTCGCTGTTGATTATCTCCGAGGATGTCGAAGGCGAGGCGCTGGCGACGCTGGTGGTGAACACCATTCGCGGCATCGTGAAAGTCGCCGCCGTCAAGGCGCCTGGCTTCGGCGATCGTCGCAAGGCCATGTTGCAGGACATTGCCATTCTGACAGGTGGCACGGTGATCTCCGAAGAAGTCGGGCTTTCGCTGGAGAAAGCCAGCCTGGAAGATCTCGGCAGCGCAAAGAAGATCGTGGTCAACAAGGACAACACCACCGTCATCAGCGGTGCTGGCAAGCAGAAGGAGATCAAGGGCCGGGTCGAGCAGATCCGTGCGCAGATCGAGGAGGCGACTTCCGATTACGACAAAGAGAAGCTGCAGGAGCGCATGGCGAAACTCGCTGGCGGCGTGGCAGTTATCAAGATCGGCGCCGCGACCGAGGTCGAGATGAAGGAGAAGAAGGCCAGAGTCGAGGATGCCTTGCACGCTACGCGCGCGGCGGTCGAGGAGGGTGTGGTCGCCGGTGGCGGCGTGGCCCTGGTGCGGGTGTTGCACAGCCTGCGCAAGAAAGGAATCGAAATGCTCAACGAAGATCAGGAGATGGGCATGAAGATCGCGTTTCGCGCCATGGAAGAGCCGTTGCGCCTGATCGTGAAAAACGCCGGCGCGGAATCGTCGGTAGTGCTGAACAAGGTCGCGGAAGGCAAGGGCAACTTCGGTTACAACGCCCAGACCGACGAATACGGCGATATGGTGAAGATGGGTATTCTCGATCCCACCAAAGTCGTGCGCACCGCGTTGCAGAACGCGGCCTCGATCGCGGGCCTCATGATCACCACCGAGGCCATGATCGCCGAAGCGCCGAAGAAGGCCTCGAAGGGTGCAGGCGCGCCGGGCATGGACGACATGGACGACATGATGTAAACGCTGCTCAAGGCGCTTGGGCGTCTCTGCATTATGCAGAGACGCCCGAACATGCTTCATCGGCGTGAACGAATTGTTGGTGTAAACAAAAAGGCCCCGGCTTAACCAGCCGGGGCCTTTTTATTGAGTGAGCACGTTGGCGCCGTTACTCGTCGTCGTAAACCTCACGCAGCATTGCGTCCAGACGCTTTGCTTCCAGCAGCGCCTCGATCGCGCGACTCGGATTGCTGGGAGCGGCGGCCAACAGCGATTCGTACTCAGCCGCCAACAACAGGGAGCCGGTTTGCGTGTCGTCGGTAAGAACTTGCAGATCGTCCACGTCGTCAGCGAAGTCGAGTTCGAACGGTTCGTCTTCCCTTATTTCGTCCCCGCTGAGTTCTTCGATAGCTTCGTCATCGCTAACAGCCTCGACTTCGCTCACGTCTTCATCTTCCCGCGGGGCCGCCGCGGCATGTGGGTTGGTGTCGCGTGCGTCCTGTCCAGCGTTGTGATTCGAAAGTCCGTTTCGCATGGTGTACTCCCGCGAAGATTGCTTTACCGTCTGTCACGCCGAAACGACGATCGGCCGCGTTGCGCCGTGAGTTCCCGCGTGCTCCTGTTTTCCGTAAACCGGATTGGTACTGGCCAGGCGCGGTCGCTTCAAGCGGTTTTGGTATGAGCGGCCACCTAACCTGGCGCAGGCGGTAAGCGCGGGCGCGAACCGCGGTGAGACCAGCCGGCGCGTGTGGCTTACGACGATAGCAGTGGCCCCGGACAATGGCACGAAACGAATGCCGGGCTGTGGTCGGTGAATGCCACCAGAGGCGGTGCACGCACGCGCCGCGGGGGCAGGGCAGCCAGGGAGTCGTCAGTGTACGCTGCCGGGCATTGCATACAGCGGCAGTGCCGCGCGCGCGACCCCGCTGTTGTTGTTCTAGGCTTCGTTATTTGGTTTGCCGCGCAGCCGCTTTGCGGCGCCCTGACGCCGCTTCGACTCCAGCCTGCGCCGTTTTGATGACACCGTGGGCCGGGTCTTCTTGCGCGGCGCGTGTGTTTCTGTCGCTTTCTGGATAAGTGCGGTCAGCCTGGCCTGTGCGTCTTCGCGATTGCGTACCTGGGTGCGATGGCGGCGGGCGTCGATTACCAGCACCCCGTCGCTGGTAGCGCGCCGCCCGGCGAGCTTAATCAGACGCGCACGCACCTCGTCGGGCAGCGATGGCGAACGGGCGGCGTCGAAACGAAGCTGCACCGCAGTCGCCACCTTGTTCACGTTCTGGCCACCCGGTCCGGAGGCGCGGATAAAGCGGAACTCGAGCTCGCGGTCGTCTATGACAATCTCGTCGGCGCCCCGATCGTAGTCTTTAATTATCGTCACGACGCGCGCCTCGCGATCCGCGCATGGTGCTGGAAGCCGCGGGTCGCCGTTGGGGTAGGAGGCGACTGGACTGCTCAGCCCGAGCTCGCTTCGCGGTCGTCGCCAGGCGAGGTGACCACACCAGACCAGTACTAGTACAAAACGCGAATAGCATACTGAAAATGCGCGGAACCCACCGGCTTGAAGATATAGGGGCTCAGGTGACACCTTTATCGTACGCTCATAACCCCAATGCGACACCGCCAGAGCCGCGTTTATTCAATGCGTTCCCAAGTTTGCGTTCGGCCCAGCAGCGGAATGCCGATGTAGCCGCGCACCTCAAGTTGACGCCCTTCGTCTTCCAGCGACATTTGCACGCGGTAAATTTTGCCGTTCTCGGGGTCGAGCACTTCCCCGCCAGTCCATTCGTCACCTTCCTTGCGCAGCCCCCATATAAAGCGCATGCCTTGCACGGGCGCGTCCTTGAGCTTGCCCTTGCACAACGTGCAGGTCGGTAAGGCGCCTTCCTCGGGCGTCTTCAGTATCTTGTCGATCCATCCCTGCAACTCGCCACCGACGATGCGGATTTCGATAATCGATGTGGCTTTGCCGGTATCGTCGTCGAAGGTTTTCCAGTGACCGACCGGCGTGTCATTAGCCGCCTGCGCGTGCACACAAATGGCAAGCAGTGCCGCGCTACCTGAACGGGTCGATAGCTTGCGCATCCAGCCTGCTTTAGTCACGTTCTCTCCTCACCATAAAATGTTCAATTTCGATCACGCCGCCAAGATCCATCAAGATTACGGTCACGACCCGCGTCAGCGCCTTAAGCTGAGATTTCACGTCCGCTGAAACAATTTTTTTACGGAGCCCGCGCTATCATCAGCAATCGCTGTGCGACTAATCGCGTTCTCAGGATACGCAGATTACGGCCTATTTTTCGTCGTTATTGCGTTCAATGGCGCCGGCTGACGCGGCGCCCAGATCTTTAGTGTAGGCGCGGGTGAGCTTGTGGAAACGCGGTGAAGGTCCTATGTCCTCGAATACGAGGTCGCCAAATTCGTCATCCTCGATGATCCTTGTCGCCCTGCACTTAAGGCATGGCCGCGTCAAGCTCGTCAAGGCCGGCGGAAACGATATCCGTCATGATGACCGTAATGCCTGCGCCTGGGTACATTTCCGTCAGCGCCTCCAGCCGCGCCGCATCGCGGACGGTAGACGGATTGTGTATTCGCGCGCGCCGCTAACAGTTCCGTTACTTTTTCAAGATGACACCGAGGACGTTCGCGTGGTGAAGCGCGCGGACAATATGTGTGCGCGTGCGTCAATCTGCCAGCGCGAAGTAGTTAAAATGGTAGATCGCTGATATCGGTGGCCTGAACTGATTGTGAGGTTTGTCTGGTGTCGATCCGTGGGAGAAGCTTACGCTAACGATCACCTGTAAGCGGCACGAACAGCACAGGCAGTAGCTGACGTGTCTCGATGTCGCCTTCCGGCGTCTTCTGCACCCGCGTCAGGTTCTGCGAAAATGCGCTACTGTTAACGGGTATGATCATCGTGCCGCCGGGCTTGAGCTGGCGCACCAGCGGAGGCGGGACGCGATCCGCGCCGGCAGTCACCATAATGGCATCGAATGGCGCCTGTTGCGGCCAGCCGTTGTAACCATCGCCGGTGCGAGTCGTCAGGTTGTCATAGCCAAGTGGTGCAAATTGTTTAGCCGCCTGCGTGGCCAGGGGTTCGATAATTTCTATCGTATAAACCTGCCCGGCCAGTTCGGCCAAAACGGCGGCTTGATAGCCCGATCCGGTGCCGACTTCCAGCACGCTGTCATCGGGCTGAACATCAAGCAAGTCCGTCATTAATGCGACGATATACGGCTGAGATATTGTCTGACCGTGTCCAATGGGCAGGGGATGGTTTTCGTATGCACTGTCGCGTAAATACGCGGGGACAAATTCGTGCCGTGGTACGTGATTCATCGCCGCCAGGACCGCAGGGTCCAGCTGATTTTCACCTAGGTCGCGGGCTTGCGCGTAATCTTGGATGTTTTGGATCATTGCGGCGCGCGCGCTCACGTAGTTGTTTACGTCACCCTTAACCTCGGAGCCGCAGATAGCCAGCCCACATAGCAGAGCATTCGCAGCCGTGCGCATGCGGCTGATGGCGGTGCGAGGCCGAGTTCTTGCGCGCTTGAGGGTTAGGGGCAGGGCGGGAAACTGCGTGAAAAACATCTGAGATGTGAGTGATACGTTGCTATGACTGTTACCTAAGGAACGATCCGGCCGCTCCATGGCCGGAACGATTGCGTCATATAGCTTACAAATAAAACACGTAGAAACGCTTACAGCTAAGGCCCTCGTTCTACGCCGATGCCCAGGCACTGCACCAGCCTGCGGCCAGCACCATCTGGCCTTGCATGAGTTGGCACGAACCCGCCTTGCCGCCGCCGCCATAGTATTTACAGTTGGAGCACAGCTCACCTTTGGTAGTGGACTTCTCTACATATTTCAGCTGTTTCGCAATCGGGTTGCTCGGCGAGATAGTCTTCGCCGCCCCTGCGGGTGTGCGTAAGAGCACATTGGCAAGTGGAATGGCGACCACGCCGCCCAGGGCGAGTTTGATTGCGCGTCGGCGGCCGTGTGCAATGGGTTGATCAGACATCACTAACTCCTCGTTGGCATCCATTTCGGATGGTCATTATTGTTTAACTTTGTTTAACTCAAGCCACGCCTGTGACCACAAGCCACCAGACGCTCACTTCGATTAATGCACACATCGGGCCACGAATCAACGCAAGATTCCTATTTGGCGCTACACCTCACCCACTCATCCGCCATTGCACGATCCAATCGTGGCCAAACGCCGATGAACGCGCCATTAGCGTTGCCGGGCGGTTATAGGGCCCGGTCATGCGGTCGTTTCCTGCGATATACTCGCGGCATGAATGCGAAAATAATCTGCTCGTTCTTTGCGATGCTGGCGACCTTGTCAGCATGGGTCCCGCTCGGCGCCGCGGCCGTGAACCTGCCAGGCGAGGACGATGCGCTGGTCGGTGAATCACAAACTACCGTTGCACGCTATCAGGATACGCTGAGCGACATCGCGCGGCTTCACGGTCTGGGCTTCGATGAAATTCGCGATGCCAACCCTGGAGTCGATACGTGGTTGCCTGGCGAAGGAACGCGAGTTGTTTTGCCCACGCGGCATATTCTTCCGGATGCGCCACGCGATGGTATCGTAATTAATGTAGCTGAAAAGCGCCTATATTATTATCCACCCACGCGTGCTGGCGAGCAGCCGCGGATTGTGACCTATCCGGTGAGCATCGGACGCGGCGACTGGCAGACACCTCTGATCGCGACCAGCATCCTCTCGAAAGTTAAGGATCCGACCTGGTATCCACCCGAGTCCGTGCGTAAAGAGCATGCGGCCAATGGGGATCCACTGCCCAGTGCAGTGCCGCCTGGCCCTAACAATCCGTTAGGTGGATTTGCGATGAGGCTTGGGCTTCCCAGCTATCTTATTCACGGTACCAACAAGCCCTTTGGCATCGGTATGCAGGTTACCCACGGTTGTATCCGGCTTTATCCGGAAGAGATCGAGGCGCTGTTCAACGCCGTACCGGTAGGCACGCCGGTGCGCATCGTCAATCAAACTTACAAGGCCGGCTGGCACCAGGGAGAGTTATATCTTGAAGTGCATGCGCCATTGTCCGATGGCACGGATCCCGCACCCGCGCAAAATTTGACGCCAGTCGTCGCACAGGTGATCGCGGCGACTGAGGGGCGGCCCGGATATGAAATCGATTGGGCCAGGGTGCGGGCCATTGTAAGTGAACAGGCCGGAGTCCCGATCGCGGTGGGGCGCGGCGAGGAACCGCCCGCGCCGCCGGCCTCGGTGGCGCAGACAGAAACGCCTGACCAGAGCCAGGCGCAATAAAACTGCCAGATTGGGCGGTGCCCTATCGCGATATCCCCTACATCGATATGATGGGGATTCTGTAGCTGCCAAGTTCAGTGGCGAATATTATTTTTGCTGTGATCTCTGAAACATGCGGTCCAGCCTCTCAGTGTTCGCATCGCAGCACGACTGAGCCTCATTCGCGGTCTGCGACGCCGCATCCGCGGTGCTCATAGCACTTTTCGCACTCCGTTGCGCCGCATCCGCGGTGCTCATCGCCTGCTCGGCGCTCTGCTGCGCGGACTCGGCGGCGGACTGAGCCTCTTCCGCCATTTTTCGTGCTTCTTCGAGACCGCTGCTGGTGGCGCAGCCCGCGCCAGTGACAACCACGGCTGTCAGCATGGCAATATTCAATGCCCGTGAGTAACTATGCTTCATTGGGTTCCCCTTTAGATGTCGCCTTTCGAAATTGAGTAAAATACACGGCTCTCTCCTTGACCATAATTCCGCCACTACCTGCTGGCGCCATAATACTGTAAGGCGCATACTCACTGAAAGCATACCGCCGCAATAAGTTAACGGAGAATGATAATCCGTTGAGTTAACTTGGATTCAATCGCAACGCCCGACCCCAATACCCTGTTTTTCATGCAACGCTATGTCTTTGAACCTGTTACACCCCGCGGCCAAAGCCTGGTTTCAGAACAATTTCCCGGCGCCCACCCCAGCCCAGCTGGAGGCGTGGCCCGCGATCAAGGCGCAGCGACACACCTTGATCGCATCGCCCACCGGCTCAGGCAAGACGCTTGCCGCGTTCCTCGCGGCGATCGATGATCTGACCCGCCAGGCACTCGCACACCCATTGGAGGATTGCACGCAAGTCCTCTACGTCTCGCCGTTGAAGGCATTGTCCAGCGACATCCGCAAGAATCTCGACGCGCCGCTGTTCGGTATCCGCGATGAGCTGTTGATGAGGGGCTTGCCTGATATTGAAATCCGCGCGCAGGTGCGCACCGGCGATACCTCACAGGCCGAGCGCGAACGCATGCGCCGTAAGCCGCCGCATATCCTCGTTACCACCCCGGAATCTCTCTATATATTGCTTACGTCCGAGTCCGGGCGACGTATGCTCGCATCGGTACGCACCGTTATTCTGGACGAAATTCATGCAGTGGCGGGCAACAAGCGTGGCGCACACCTGGCGCTGTCGCTGGAACGGTTACAGTCGCTATGCGCGCATCCGCTCATACGCATCGGCCTCTCCGCCACGCAGAAACCCATCGAAAGCCTGGCAAGTTTTTTGGTCGGCGCTACCGGAGACGATTGCACTATCGTCAACATCGGTCATGCGCGCACGCGCGATCTTGCGCTGGCAGTGCCGGGATCTCCGTTGGCGGCGGTCATGGCGGGCGAAGTTTGGACCGAAGTCTACGACCGGCTGGCCACGCTGGTTGATGAACACCGTACGACCCTGATTTTCGTCAATACACGCCGCTTGGCCGAGCGGCTGGCGCGTCACCTTGGCGAGCGCGTCGGCAATGATGCCGTTACGGCACATCATGGGAGTCTCGCGCGCGAACACCGGCTGGATGCCGAACAGCGCCTTAAAGCCGGCAAACTACGCGCGCTGGTCGCGACCGCTTCGCTGGAGCTGGGGATCGATATCGGCGACGTCGATCTGGTCTGCCAGATCGGCTCGCCGCGTTCCATAGGCACATTTCTGCAGCGGGTGGGCCGCTCCGGTCACGCGGTGCTGGGCACGCCCAAAGGGCGTCTGTTCCCGCTTTCGCGCGACGATCTGGTCGAATGCACGGCGCTGCTGATGAGTGTGGTGCGGGATGAGTTGGACGCGCTGCGGTTAACATCGCGGCCTCTCGACGTGCTCGCCCAGCACCTGGTTGCCGAAGTCAGTTGCCGCGAGTGGCTGGAAGACGAGCTGTTTGAGCGGGTGCGCCGCGCCTGGCCTTATCGTGACCTTGCCCGTACACAATTCGACGCCGTGGTGGCCATGCTGGCCGACGGGTTTTCCACACGCCGGGGCCGCCGTGCGGCCTGGATACATCGCGATGCGGTCAACAAGCGACTACGCGCCCGTCGCGGCGCACGTCTGACCACGATCATGAACGGCGGCGCCATTCCCGATCAGTTCGACTATAGCGTCATCTTGCAACCCGACGGCCATTCCGTCGGCACGCTGAACGAAGATTTCGCGTTCGAAAGTATGGCCGGCGATATCTTTCAGCTAGGTAATACGGCGTATCGAATCCTCAAGACCGAGATGGGCAAGGTTTACGTCGAAGACGCCAGAGGTCAGCCACCCAACATTCCATTCTGGTTCGGCGAGGCGCCGGGGCGCAGTTGCGAACTCAGCCTCGCCGTGTCGCGGTTGCGCGCGGAGATGCAAACCCGGCTCGAGGATGGCGGTAGTGAAAACGCCATCGAATGGCTGGTTTCAACGCACGGGTTGACTGGCGCGGCCGCGTCGCAACTGGTTCATTATCTCGGCAGTGCGAACGCCGCCCTTAGTGTCATTCCTACGCAGGACAAGCTCGTTTTCGAGCGCTTTTTCGACGAAGCCGGGGACCAACATCTGGTTATCCACGCACCATTCGGGTCCGCGATAAATCGTGCCTGGGGTTTGAGCCTGCGCAAGCGCTTCTGCCGGAAATTCAATTTCGAACTGCAGGCAGCGGCGCTGGAAGACAGCATTGTCCTGTCGCTGGGGCCAACGCACAGCTTCCCACTCGATGAGGTCGCGCATTATCTCAAGGCGAAAACAGTGCGTGAGGTATTGATCCAGGCGTTGCTGGATGTGCCACTGTTCGCCACGCGCTGGCGCTGGGTCGCCAGCATCGCGCTGGCGGTGCGCCGCAACCGCGCGAGCGGGCGCGTGCCGCCGCAACTGCAGCGCATGGACGCTGAAGACCTGATCGCAGTCGTGTTCCCCGATCAGCTTGCATGCGCGGAAAATCTGACCGGTAAGCGCGAGGTGCCCGATCATCCCCTGGTCGAACAAACCCTGATCGATTGCCTGCACGATGCGATGGATGTCGAGGGGCTGGAGGCCGTGCTCACGCGTCTGGAAAACGGCGAAATAAAGGTGCTGACGCGCGATCTGGCGGGACCCTCACCGCTCGCTCAGGAAATTTTGAGCGCACGCCCTTACGCTTTTCTCGACGACGCGCCGGCCGAGGAGCGCCGCACGCAAATGGTGCAGGCACGCGGCTTTACCAATCCCGAAGATGCGGCGCGGCTGGGCGAACTGGACGCGGACGCGATTGCGCAGGTGCGGGCGCAGGCGTGGCCGGAAGTGACCAGTGCCGATGAACTGCACGACGCGTTGACGCTGCTCGGTTTTATCAGCAGCGACGAAGCCGACCCCGGCTGGCATCGCTGGCTGGATGAGTTGACCGCGGAGCGGCGCGCAACGGTCCTGAACGCAGGGCATGCAACGCTGTGGGTATGCGGCGAGCGGCTTGCGCTGTTGCGAGAGGTATATCCCGAAGCTGTACTTACGCCGCCGATTGAAGCTGTATCCGCGACCGACACAATCGCGGCAAACGATCGCGAGACGGCGTTGACTGAATTGATCCGCGGACGTCTGCAAGGGCTGGGGCCGGTACGCGCAGATGGGCTCGCGAATTCGCTGGGTCTGCAGGTCGGCGAGATCGACGCCGCGCTCGCCGCGCTTGAAACCGAAGGCTTCGCCATGCGCGGCCACTTCAATCCGGGCGCGTCCGGCATTGAGTGGTGCGAGCGGGGCTTACTCGCGCGCATCCATCGCTACACACTCAAGCGTCTGCGTCAGGCGATAAAACCCGTCTCGCCATCCAGCCTGATGCGCTTTCTGTTCGAGTGGCAAGGCGTTGCACCCGCCCGGGCTGCCGCGTTAGCGCAGCTCGCCGAGGGAGAAGCGGCGCTGGCCACCGTGCTGTCGCAGCTTGAAGGTTTTGAACCTGCGGCCAGCGCTTGGGAAGCGGAAGTCCTGCCGGCGCGTTTGCGATCCTATGAACCTGCCTGGCTGGACAATCTTTGCGTGGCGGGGCGGATACGCTGGGCACGGCTCAGCCCCGCGGGGCTGAGCAAATCAGGGCGCGCAGCGCGTGTGGGTCCGGTGCGTGGAACGCCAATCGCACTGGTCAGTCGTCAGGGGCTGCGTCATTGGCGTGCTTATAGAGAGATCCCTTCCGAGCTTAAACTTTCACATGGGGCGCGCGACGCGCTGGAGCGGCTGGAATATTCCGGTGCGCTGTTTTTCGACGAAATACATGACGCGACCGGACTGCTCCGCACGCAACTCGAACAAGCGCTGTCTGAACTGGCGGCGGCGGGGCTGGTCAGTTCCGATTCATTTGCGGGATTGCGATCATTGCTACTACCGGCCAGCCGTCGCCAGCCTATCGATACCAGACGCCGCCGCCGCGGTGCGTTTAACGGTATTGAGGATGCGGGACGCTGGTCACGGTTAGCCGTGTCGCCGGCGACGAAAGACAAAATCGTCGACCGCCGCGACAGCGAGGACACAGTGGCATATATCGCCGCGTGTCTGCTGCGCCGTTACGGCATTGTGTTCCGCGCGCTGTTGCTGCGCGAAGTCGGTATCCCGCCGTGGCGCGAGCTATTATACGTTTACCGGCGCATGGAGGCGCGCGGCGAGGTCCGCGGCGGGCGCTTTGTCGAGGGCTTTTCTGGCGAGCAGTTCGCGTTGCCGGATGCGGTGGGTCTGTTGCGCGAGATCAATCGCCGGCCGGCTGAAGGCGAGTTGATTGCCGTCAGCGCCGCCGATCCGCTCAATCTGGTGGGTTCGATAGTGCCCGGCGCGCGTGTGCCTTCGCTCACCAATAACCGCGTGCTGTATCGCGATGGGGTTCCCGTTGCGACCTTGGCTGGCCGCCAGACGCTGTTGCTCGAAACCATGAGTGGCGAGGACGAGTGGCAGGCGCGTTCCGCGCTGTTAAGGCGGCGGATGCCCGGTTATGCGGGTACCGATGGGCACGCCGGCGCCGTCCAGTCGCGCCAACTTTAGTTACCGTTTGATTTAAACGAAGGCACGCTTGATGTGCACCAGCAAGGCTAAAAGACGGGAAAATCCATAGCTACCGTTCTTGCCCGGTCAGGCGATCGCGCGGCTGGCTCGCTTGCGTTCGTGTTCCTTCAGGTAACGTTTGCGCAGGCGGATGGATTGCGGCGTGATCTCCACCAGTTCGTCGTCGTTGATGAATTCCAGCGCCTGTTCGAGGGACATGCGTATTGCCGGCGTGAGGATAATGTTTTCGTCGCTGCCCGCAGCCCGAATGTTGGTGAGCTGTTTGCCCTTCAGCGGATTGACCGTCAGATCGTTGTCGCGCGAGTGGATGCCGATCACCATGCCTTCATAGGTCTGTTCCCCTGGCCCGATCACCAGCCGCCCGCGTCCCTGCAGATTGAACAGAGAATAGGCCAGTGCCTTGCCGGCAGCGTTGGCAATCAGCACGCCATTGCGCCGCTGGCCAATGGCCAGTGGGGTTGCCAAACCGTAATGATCGAACACGTGAGTGACGATGCCGGTGCCGGAGGTGATGCTCATGAACTCCGTATGAAAGCCGATCAGACCGCGCGCCGGCACCAGATATTCCAGCCGCGTGCGCCCCATGCCATCCGGCTCGACGTGACGTAACTGGCCGCGGCGCTGGTTTAGATTGTCGATCACCGCACCCTGATGCGCGTCTTCGATGTCGGCGATCAACATTTCGTAAGGCTCGTGCACGCGCCCGTCCACCTCGCGTGTAATTACCCGTGGTCGCGACACGGCCATTTCATAACCCTCGCGGCGCATGTTTTCCAGCAACACGGACAGATGCAGCAGCCCACGGCCGGATACCTCGAAGCGGTCCGGATCGTCGGTATAGGCCACTTTGAGCGCAACATTGGATTTCAACTCGCGTTCCAGCCGCTCGCGCAGGTGGCGACTGGTCAGAAACTGACCTTCCTTGCCGGCGAAGGGCGACTTGTTGACCTCGAACGTCATGTTCATGGTCGGTTCGTCCACCGTCAGCGGCGGCAGCGCCTCCGGCGTTCGCGGGTCGCAAATGGTATCGGAGATATCGAGATTGTCCATGCCCGTCAGCGCCACGATGTCACCAGCCTCGGCCTGGTCGACCTCGATGCGGTTAAGCCCTAAGAAACCGAGAATGGTCAAAACGCGTCCAGAGCGTCGCGCGCCTTCGCGATCGATGATCGTCACATTGCTACCCGCGCGTAAACGGCCGCGCTGGATGCGGCCGATACCGATCTGGCCGACATAACTGTTGTAGTCCAGAGTCGTAACCTGCATGCGAAAGGCGCCGTCCAGGTCAACGGGCGGCGGCGGCACGCGCGCGACTATAGTCTCAAACAGCGGCGTCATGTCGCCCTCGCGCACGGTGTTGCTCAGGCCGGCATAACCGCGTAACGCGGAGGTGTAAACGACCGGAAAATCCAATTGCTCGTCGGTCGCGTGCAGGGCGTCAAACAGGTCGAAAGTCTGCGTGAGTGTCCAGTCTGGTCGTGCGCCTGGGCGATCGATCTTGTTGATCACTATGATGGGCCGAAGCCCTAGCGCGAACGCCTTGGCCGTGACGAAGCGCGTTTGCGGCATGGGGCCGTCCACGGCGTCCACCAGCAGCAAAACCGAGTCCACCATGGACAACACGCGCTCGACTTCCCCGCCAAAATCTGCGTGGCCAGGCGTGTCGACGATGTTTATGCGATAGGTTTGCTCGCCGTTTCGCCACTGAATGGCGGTGTTCTTGGAAAGTATGGTGATGCCGCGCTCGCGCTCCAGATCATTGCTGTCCATGATTCGCTCGGACGCGGTGTCGCGGGCGTCCAGCGTTCCGGACTGGCGTAACAGACAATCGACCAGGGTGGTTTTGCCGTGGTCAACATGCGCGATAATTGCAATATTGCGTAAGTTTTCAATCATTGAAAAATTTTTTGCGGTGCGGAAAGGCGGGCATTATCCGCCAGACGGTGTATTTTGCCTAACAGCAGGCGTGGTCTAGCGGGTTAGCGGTCAATTCGGCGGCGCGAACGGCGGAGCAGGAGGCTGTGTGAATAGTAATTACAAATCAATTGTGCCAGCCGCGCCGGCTAGTTGAACGCGATGCCAGCGTCCGGGCGCGAGCCTGGGCGTGGTAATTTACGACCGCATAAAAGCGCATACGGCTGCGCCATCCTAAATTTATAGCATTGGGGCTTTATCGACCTCCGGGTTACTGAGTCCGGCGCCGTTTACCGTGAGACGTGCAGATCGGAAAGCAGCGTGTCGTCGGCGAGTGTATGCGCAACCTGGTACGGTTTTACGGGCAGCATTTCCCCGGTTGCCTGCAGCGATGGTGAGTCCCGATATTCGTCGGTGGCCATTAAAATTGCTCGCGCCACCAGTGCCGGACGTTCCAGGTGAATATGGTGGCCGCTACGGCGAATCATGATATGCAGCGAGTGCGGGCTGCGGGTTGCAAGTTCTGTCTGCAGTTGCATCCACAACGCCTCCATGAGATCTCCTTGTCGGTCATGTGGCCACACGCGCTTGCCACGTGTCAGTACAACCACGGGCACATCCGGCCAGCGAGGCGCATTCAGCACCTGCATGGCACTGACGCGAAAATACCGAAGCTCGTTCATAACCGCGCTCAAGGCTTTACGGGAGGACATGAGTCTGGTGACGGTAGGCGTCAGGTTTGCGGGGATATTGGCGGGCACCGAAGCCCGGGTTATCAGGAACGACGAGCCGCGATGCGGCGCGGTGCTCACGCCAATAGGTTCCGCTTCGAAGCGTTTAACCTGCCCGGGATGAGAGGAGTCTACCAGCACGAGACCCGCCAACAGCTGCGGGAAAATGCTGGCGAAAAGCTGCGCGTCGTAGCCACCATAGGAATGGCCGACCAATACGTAAGGCGGTTCGACGCCCCCGCGTGTCAGCAGCGCATGAAGCTCGCGCGTATTTTGCAGGCTGGTCCTTGGCTCAAGGCCTGGGTCGCTCCAGCCGTACCCCGCGCGATCGTACGTGCATGCGCGCGTGTGAGACGCGAGGCTCCATTGAACGGTCAGCCACTCGAGCGCGGAGCCGCCCAGCCCCGCGTCCATAACGACAGTCGGCGAGCCGTGGCCGATGCAGTAGAGATGCAGTCGATGCGTACCGAGATTAATGAGCCGGCCGGGCGGGCTTTTCACACTGATCGGCTCGGCGCTAACCGGAGCGCCGTCGGCAGCCTTCGCGTGCGGCAGGCATGTGATCGACCCAAACAATAATGCGACGATCCAGAGCAAACTAGAGGGTCGCGAGACGCGCCGAAGGGGCGCTTGCGCGTGAACACGAGTTTTTAAGGAACGCCCGCATGTGACTGCAATCAATCTCATTGCGCCAACTCCCCTGTGGTAATGTCCGCATCTGGTTGCGCTATTAACATGCCAAAAAGGCCTTGTCCCATCGTTATCAGCGCTGCATTGCGGTTTCTTCAGTCCACAACGAAGCAACAGGCAATCGACTGAATGTGCTGCACCGCACTATTCTAGCGCAAGAGCGTACGCAGATGCTCCCACTGAAGCCGGATCGACACTTACGTCGGCGCGGAACTAATTGCGCCAGTTTGTTCCGAATGAAAGGCGCTATTTCTCTTCATGATTTGCGCGCCGGTCGTCGGTTCGGTCAATTTTCAAGAAAAACTACAGATCGATATTCGACCGCGACGATAACAAGCGTTCCGCGGATTTCCGTCGAAACCCCGCCGGCAGCTCATCGGTATAAAGCGATGCGCCGCTTCGCTGGCCGAATTGATTACCGCGGCTTCCCTTTGCGGTCCAATTCGAACAGCGCTTCACCTTTCGCATTGCCTGGCCGCGGCCGCTCGGGGACGATGGTTACTACATGACTCAGTTTAAATGAACGAATCTTTGACAAATGATGGTCAAGTGCCCCAGGCGGGCGCGAAGAACGGCATGTTCAGATCTCTGCACATACCGAATTTTCGCCGGTATTACCTAGGCCAGCTCATTTCGCTGAATGGCACCTGGATGCATTCGGTCGCGCAGGCCTGGCTGGTTTACCGGCTGACGGGTTCCAGTTTTATGCTCGGTCTCGTGACATTTTGCAATCTTGCGCCGGTGCTTTTGCTAAGCCTGGTCGCCGGTGTCGCGGCGGACCGGTTCAATCGTCGCAAGATGCTCATTGCTGTGCACAGCTTCGCCATGCTGCAGGCGCTGTTGCTGGCCGCGCTTACCATCACCGATACTGTCGAACCCTGGCATATTGTGGTGCTGGCGACGGTGCTCGGGGCGGCGCGCGCTTTCGAGGTGCCCGCGCGCCACGCGCTCATCGGCGAGATAATTCCGCGTGAGCAACTCTCCAACGCGATTGGTCTGAGCTCCAGTACCTTCAACGCGGCGCGCTTTGTGGGACCGGCGATTGCCGGCGCGCTCGTCGCATGGTGGGGTGAGGGGCCGGTGTTCCTGGTTAATGCGCTGTCTTTTTCGGCGATTCTGTTCGCGCTGATCGGCATGCGCCTGGAAAAGCGGCCGAATGACGCCGCTGGCGAACCTATCGGTGCGCATTTAATTGAAGGCCTGCGTTTTGCCGCCGGACATGCCCAGATCAGAGGTGGGTTGTTGATGCTGGGCATGGTAAGCATGATGAGCAGCGCCATCACGGTGTTGATGCCGGTGTTTGCGGCCGAGACGCATGCAGGTGGCTCGCAACTGATGGGCGTTATGATGAGCGCCATGGGCGCTGGTGCGCTGCTTGGCGCGTTGCGGCTGGCGGCGCGGCCCTCCGGCGAGGGTCTGGAGCGCGTGATAGGCTGGGCGGCATTCGGACTCGCGGTTGCCGCCTGCGTGTTTTCAACCCTGCACGTGCTGTGGTTAACGTTGCCGGTGCTGGTGCTCGTCGGCTACGGACACACCACCGCCGCCGCCTCGGCCAACGCGATGATTCAGCTGCATACCGACGACGCTTTACGCGGGCGCGTCATGTCGATCTTCTCGATGATTTTTCTGGGGCTGATGCCGGTCGGCAGTCTGCTCGGCGGCTGGGCGGCCGAACATGTGGGGGCGTCCGCCACCATAACGTCGTTTGGCCTGGCCTGCGGACTGGCGTCGTCGTTGTATTTGTGGTCGCTTTACAAGCCTGCACGTGCCGATCGCCAGTCGGCTAGTGTCGGCGGGCAAAGTCACGTTAACCGCTAAATCAGCGCTCGCAAGCCCTGGATCAGTCGCCCGATGCCCTCCGTCACCATGTCCTTGCGTAACGCGCCGAAGGCTATGCGCAAGTAGCAGCCCGCGGACGCACCGAACGCTGAACCGGGGATGACGGCCACGCGATATTCGCGAATCAGTCGCTCAACCAGCGTCATGTCCGGTATATCGGTGTGTACGCGCAATAGCACATAGAATGCGCCCTCGGCGCGGGGCGGGTCGATTCGTCCTTCAAGTTCACCCAGTTGTCGGAGCACGGCTTGACGAACATCGCCGATGCCGCGGATATTTTCGCGGGTGTAGGCCGCGTCCGACTCCAGCGCGCCCAGTGCGGCATATTGCGCGACTGTGGACGGGCAAATCAAAATGGTGTCCTGTACCTTGCCGATGGGCGCGATCAGTTGTTCCGGTAGCAACATGTAACCGACGCGCCAGCCCGCCAGCGCGTAACCTTTTGAGAATGAGAATAACGAGAGGGTGTGTTCGTCCGCGCCCGATGTTGAGGCAGGGGAAAAATGCCGCGCGCCATTCCAGACGAAAGATTCGTAAGCCTCGTCGCTGATGTGGTAGAGCCGGTACTTATGGCAAAGAGCGTTGACCTGTTCCAGCGCGGCTTGCGAATATACCGCGCCAGAGGGGTTATTGGGCGAAACGGTGACTATCGCGCGCGTACGCGCGGTCACGGCCGCTTCGATCGCGCCCGGGCGCAAATGATAATTTGCATCGGTGGGAACGGGCACTGCGCGGCACCCGGTCATGGTTACAGCCATCTCGTGGTTAAAGTAATAAGGCGTGGGGAGGATTATTTCGTCGCCGGGCTCGGCGATGGCCAGCACAGCGTAGAAAAACCCCATGTTCGAACCGGCAGTGACTATGATGCGATCTCGATCGGGCACGCTGATGGCGTTGTCCGCGCCGAGTTTGTCGATCAGCGCTTGTCTGAGTTCGGGAAGTCCCTGCGCCTGCCCGTAGCCGTGATTATCGGGATTGGCGAGACTCGCCTTAATGCGTGCGATTGCCTGCGGCGGCGGCGCGTAGTGGACGACGCCTTGCCCTAACGAGATGGTTCCGGGGTGTGCTCTTATCAGGGCCGCGACCGCCGGAATTATCGGCGGCCGCACCGCGAGTAAGCGCAGGCTGGAGGCCAGGGGGTCCCTGGCGCGGGTGGGAATATTCATTTCTGGCATAAACATTTCAGGCGTAAAGTATGGAAACAAATGCCGAGAGGCAGGGGCGACCGCGACAACGTGCGAATTGCATTCGCGGCAGTGCAACGATCACAGTGCTGGCGGTGGCCATAATATGGATCTGCGTGGGGATCAGCGCCTGCGTTCACAGCCCTCCGTCAGTCGAGCCCGAAGATGTTGCCGTGCATGAGCCGGAAGTTGCGCCGCCCGTGATGCCCCCGCCAGTAAAGGTCGAAACGCAGCGCCTCACCGTGCCAAGCCAGGGCTGGTTTATACTTGTCGCCAAGGCTAACCGTCAAATGACCGTCTATTCCGACGGGAAAATCGTCCATCGCTATGACATCGGTCTGGGCTTTCAGCCTTCGGGCCACAAGCGCTGGCAAGGGGATGGCCGCACGCCAGAGGGCCACTATTCGGTGGCGGTGAAAAATCCTCGGAGCCGCTATTTCCTCTCCTTAGGGCTTAACTACCCATTACCCGCCGATGGGGCGAAAGGTTACGCGCAAGGCCGCATATCATGGGACCAGTATCAGGCGATCGAGGATGCCTATGCTGGCCGTAAAGTACCACCGTGGAATACTCGCCTTGGCGGCGCGATTTTCATCCACGGCCGCGGTGCCGCCGGCGACTGGACGCATGGCTGCATAGCGCTCGAAAACGCCGACATGCAGCAGCTTTATAACCTGGTCGATGTTGGGACGCCGGTTACCATCGTGCCCTGACTCACCATCCGAAGCGCACCAGTCCGCAGTATGAAATCTTTTTTCGCACCTATGGTCTCTGATATGATATTGCGCCTGTACGCGCCTGATAGATCACGCGGTAGGTCAAGAGTCAATAATTATACGAAAAACCAGGAACATGCTACGCGGCAACGCCGCATGGCGAAGGCGAGATGTCGGCAATGCTTGAATCCGGCGATTAACCGAGCAGTCAAGCAAGCGGAATTTGATATAGCACGACTGCCTTACCGACAGGGACATTGGAATGTACGAATCTTTTTATAAACTCCGTGACGAACCTTTCCGGCTAAGCCCGGATCCTTACTATTCCTTCAAGCACAGAAGCTACGTTCAGGCAGAGGGTTACCTGCGGTATGGGGTGCAGCGTGCCGAGGGGATCGTCATGGTGACCGGTGTGCCAGGCACCGGCAAAAGCACCCTGGTCAGCGATCTCTTAAGCGAATTCCCGGCTTCGAAGTTGCTGATCGGTACCCTGGTCGTAACGCGCCTGGAAACCGACGATCTGATTCGTGCCGTTGCATACGCCTTCAATTTGTCCGTCGAAGGCATGGATAGAGCCAGTGTGTTACGTACCCTGGAGCTGTTCCTCACCGAAAATGCGCAGGCCGGCAAGCGCGCCTTGCTGGTGGTCGATGAGGCACAGAATCTTCCCTTAGATGGGCTGGAAGACCTGCGACTGCTGACCAACCTGCAAAAGGGCAATCGGCCGCTGTTACAGATTTTTCTGCTCGGCCAGGAAACCCTGCGTGACAAGGTGCAGGATCCGACGCTGAAACAGCTCTTGCAGCGGATCATTGCCGCATCCCACCTCGATTCGTTGGAACCGGACGAAGCACGGGATTACATTGAGCAGCGCCTGCAGCGAGCAGGCTGGCAGGGCGACCCCGAAATTACGAATGACGCCTTTATCCTGATTCACAAATACAGCAGCGGCATCCCGCGGCGTATCAACCAGATTTGCAGCCGTCTGTTTCTGTATGGCAGCGTTGACGAGAAACATTTGCTGGATGGGACTGACGTGCAGGCCGTGCTGGAGGACTTCCGCAAGGAGTTGCTGTTACCGGCTGACGAACAGCACGATATCGAGGAGATTTCGCGCGCCTACACGCACGCCGGGAAGAGCGGCGCCAAAAGTGGCTCATACCAGCCGCGCGTGGTGTCGGCGCCGGTGCGTCCAGTCGACCATGGCAAGAGCGACGCGACGCGGCCACCGAACGCCGAGCGTTTTAATCGGACAGAGAAAGCCGGCGCGCATGGGCCAGATAACCGCGCCGCCCCCGAGCGCACGAACCCGGAACGCCGCGGCGCCGCGCCGCCGCATCTGCAGTCAGTCAACCAGAAGTCGCCCGTGAACGACGCCCTGAAATCATTGGAAAATGAGCGTACGCCACCGCCGTCGGCGCGTCCCCGGCCCATACCGCCGCAGACCGTGAAGCAACAACAGACGGGGGGCGCCGTCCGGTCCGAGGCAGATCGTCCTTCGCTGTTTGCCGATCCACGTGACGAACGGCGCGCGCCGGGGCCAACCGTCATGCGCCAGCCACACCGATACGATGATTCCAGCGATCGCTACGCGCGCACCGGCTCCGGGCGCTCCTGGTTGACCTTGCTGCTGGCGCTTGCCCTGCTGGCCACCAGCATCTACGCGGCGAGTCCGCTGATCCGAGACCAGTTCGGCATCGACATCGCTGCAATTGTGCACGAACAGGTGGGCGCCGTTACCGGCGCACCACCGACTGAGAGTGCTGAGCAGAATACCGCCGGGGACGCGGGGCAGGAAACCGGCGGTGACCCGGACCCGCCAGCGGCGGAGTAATTAATTTCACGACAGCGGTTCACCTTGGCCGTTTCCCGTCTATGCTGTCGTTCGTACGCTTGACTCTCGAAATCAACCATCTTAACGCTTACCCTTGCCTTTCCATATCACCCCCGTTGCTCTTTGGCCGTTCTCAAACTTTCCGGCATTTCAATAGCGGGATTGTTGATGAGGTCGTAAAGAATGTGTGCGGCTTCCTTTAACAGCACCTGATTCGGATCGAACCCGCCGCCATTTATCTCGTTCGTCCGGGCGGGAAGACCGCTTGCCTTGCGGTACACGGCTTCGCGGTTATGGCTCGCCTGCTCCATGGCGTCCATCTCCGTGCGCCGCCTGGATTCAAGCAGGCTGACCGAGTGCTCATTTTGCGCCATTTCGCTGGCGTGTATTTCCTGCATCAGGTATTCGAAAGCCGGATCTTGCCGCATTCGCTGCACGTGTCGTTCCCGCGCTACGTTGACTTCCGCCGCGTGGATCGCGCGTGGCGAGTACGCGGCGGCCTGAATCTCATCCCACGGCAACGCGTTATCCAGCGCGCGTTCGCCTTGCTCGTGGTTGTCGATAACGGTGGGGAACCGGATATCCGGGACCACGCCACGATGCTGCGTGCTGGCGCCGCTGACGCGATAAAATTGCGCCACGGTCATGGTTATCTGGCCCAGGGTCGCATCGCTTTCCTCGTCGACCCCATTGTTCAGGTCGACCATTTGCTGCACCGTTCCCTTGCCGAAAGTCGGTTCGCCAATGACCACGCCGCGATGGTAGTCCTGAATCGCGCCGGCGAAGATTTCGGACGCGGATGCGCTGAAACCGTCCACCAGCACTGCCAGCGGACCGCTGTATGCAATGTCGGGATCGGGGTCCTGCAGGACTTCTACGCGCGCGTTCGTATCCTTGACCTGAACGATGGGGCCAGACTCGATAAACAGGCCGGTCAATTGTGTAGCCTCCGTCAGCGAGCCGCCGCCGTTGCCGCGTAAATCCACGACAATGCCCTCCACTTTTTCTTGGTTTAGTTCGCGCAGCAGACGGCGAACGTCACGGGTGGTGCTGCGATAGTCTGGATCCTCGCGCGCGTAGGCTTCGTAATCCAGATAAAAGGCCGGCACCTCGATCACGCCGATACGCGCCTGACCGTCGCTCGTCGGCACTTCTATCACCGACTTTTGCGCGGCCTGATCTTCCAGCTTGATTTCGTTGCGCGTCATCGTAATGACCCTGGCGGGCGCCTCAATGCCCGCGCCCCTGGGCAGCACCTGCAAGCGTACCGTGGTGCCTTTGGGCCCGCGAATCTGATCGACCACATCGTCCAGACGCCAGCCCACGACGTCGATGATCCTGCCGTCTTCGCCTTGGCCGACGCCGGTAATGCGATCCTCGACGCTCAGTTGATCGCTCGTATCGGCAGGCCCCCCGGTGACGATCTCGCGGATAACCGTGTGCTCGTTCTCCGATTGCAGCACCGCGCCAATCCCCTCCAGGGAGAGACTCATGCGGATCTCGAAGTCTTCGGATGCGCGGGGCAGCAGATAAGCCGTGTGGGGCTCGATCGACTGAGTAAAAGAGTTCATGAACAATTGATACACGTCTTCGGTGCGGTACTGATCGGTCTGGCTGCCCAGACGCACGTAGCGCCCGCGCAACGTGTCGGTCAATTTGTCCTGCCTCTGACCGGCAAGACGCAGACTCAGTACATCGTTTTTCACTCGTTTGCGCCAGATTTCGTCGAGCTGTTCGCGACTTGTCGCCCAAAGTGAATCGCTGCGATCATACTCATACGATTCATCCACAGTGAAATCGAAGTCGCGCTCCAGCAGGCGCTTCGCATGCTCCACGCGTTCATGCAGACGCTGCCTGAATACGCGGAATATGACGAATGCCGGCTCCGGGTTCGATGCGCGCAGATAATCGTCCAGACGGGTTTCGTAAGCCGAAAATTTATCGATGTCGGATTGCAGAAAATAGCTGCGCCCGGGATCGATGCTCTCGATGTATTGGGCGAGGGTCTTGCGCGACAAAGCGTCGTTCAGGGTCGGTTTCCCGTAATGATATTCAGTGAGAAAACCCGTGATCAGTTCAGTTTCAAGCAATTGCGAGACGGTGGGTTGGAGCGGCGGCGGATCGGCGATATCGGCGCGCAGGCCGGCGCTGATAAGCGCCAGTGGCAGAATCGCAAACAGCAGGCGACGCGGGAAGAACGTGAGCATTAGATTTGGCATGGGAATCGGGATCCACGAGCGGGTGGCAGGTTTCAGGTTCGTTATCGTACGCGCAACCGGGAGGTTAAACAAAAAACGCAGCTCGCACGCCGTCCAGCACATATTGGGTCGCTAGCGCCGCCAGCATCAGACCCAGCAGCCGGGTGATAACGTTGGCGCCGGTCTCCCCGAGCAGCCGCATGAGCCGATGCGCAAACAGGAGCGACAGCAGCGCCAGTCCCAGCACCAGCAACAGCGCCACCAGCATGCCGATGAAGATCCGGGTCTCAGGTCGCGGAGAGGTCATCAGCAGCACGGTGGTCAAGGCGCCCGGCCCCGCGATCAATGGAAAAGCCAGCGGAAACACCGACACGTCCTGCTTGAGTTCCGCTTCCTGCTGTTCACGCACAGTGGTGGAGCGCAGCCCCGACTGGCGCGCAAACACCTTGTCAATCGCCAACAAAAACAACAGGATGCCACCTGCGATGCGGAATGCGGAGATGCCGATGCCCAGCGTTTTAGGCAACGTGTTGCCGATCAGCAGAAACACCAGCAGAATCGCGGTGGCGAGAGCGACGCCCCGAATCGCCATCTGGCGCCGGTACGCAGCCGTTACATTGGGGGTTAGCGCCATGAAAATCGGCGCATTGCCCAGCGGATCGATCACGATCAGCAGCACGATAAACGTGCTGAACAAAAATTCCATGCGTCGATTCCCGTTGCGACGCGCGGCTTAGCCCCGCGTGAGCATGTCGCTGTGCGCGGCGACTTAACGGGCAAACGCGCCCGGCGGGTCCGCACGTCCGGGTTGGCAACCTTGGCCCGCGGTCAACATGAGTGCCACGGCAAGCACCGCCTTGAGACGATTCGGTTAAGCATCTCCGGCCTGCGTTGCGTCATTTCCAGCGGGTGCCAACGGGACGGTTATTTACCGGCACAGTCGCGGCCGGGATTCACCAATAGTTCTCCGTTGTGATGTGTCCCTTTTCCTTGCGTTTGTTCTTTTTTAAACCGCGCGCTTCGAGTACGTCGCTGGTGTCGCCGACCATCGCCGGATTGCCGCACAACATGACCTGCGAATCGTCCGCGGTGAGCGCGATGCCGGCTCTTGATTCCAGCCGACCGTCCTCGATGGCGGGCGGGACGCGGCCCTTGATGGCGAAATCCGTGTCCTCGCGGCTGACGAAAGGGATATAAGTCAGTTGATCCGGATGCGCCGTCATCAACTCGCGGATCGTGTCCTGGTAAGTCAGCTCTTCGGCGGTTCGAACGGCATGCGTCAGCACGATCTTGCGGAAACGCGCCCAGGGTTCATCGGTCTTCAGAATGGCGAGAAACGGACCCAGCGCGGTGCCGGTGGACAGCATCCACAGATACTTGCCATCCGGCACTTCGACAAGCGTGAAGAAGCCGGCGCCCTTGGGTGCGAGCCACACCTGGTTGCCTGCGGTCAGATGAAAAAGCCGGTTTGAAAGCGGCCCGCCGGGCACGGTAATTGAATAGATTTCCACGTAACGCTCATGCGGGGCGTTGACGAACGAGTAGGGACGAGCCACTCTCTCGCCGTCGATATCCAGCCCCAGACGCGTGAACTGTCCGGCTTTGAATGGCCCCACGGGCGCATCGATCTGTAGCGAATAAAGCTGGCTGGTCCAGCGCCGATTGTCGATGACGCGCCCTTCAATCCAGCGACTCATAATAATTCCGATGATTCAGCATACGATAAGAGATTCAAGGATAACCCGCGACACCGGGCCCTGTCAGCGCGACCCTCGTGCCCACACAGTGGATTCGATATGTCTCGCGGAATCCGTTACTATAATTTTAATCGTTGTCGCCACGTCATTCTGGACGTGTCGCGAAAACGCATCCGCTCTCGCGGGCAAGGTGAAATACCTTGCGGTTCAAGCAGCCTAAAAAGGCCGCCTCTATACACTAAACCTCGTATCAATGCTCAACAACCACGCGTGGCGGAAACTACTGCCGCACGCGACCCCGGCATTGACGCGCCCTTAAAATGAAGGAGACCGCTTATGAGTGCCGCACTCGAACAACCTCGCGAAGATGACCCTCGCGCCATTCGCCGTTCCGAGAACTATCAGCAGGAATACGTCCACAGCTTCGTCGATAAATGGGATGAACTTATCGACTGGGACAGCCGCGCCGAGAGCGAGGGCCGCTTTTTTATCGATCAACTCAAGGAGCGCGGCGCCACCAAGATTCTGGACGTGGCCACCGGCACGGGTTTTCACTCGGTACGCCTGTTACAGGAAGGCTTCGAGGTGTTAAGCGCTGACGGCAGTACCGAGATGCTTGCCAAGGCGTTCGACAACGCGCGCAATCGCGGGCAGATTCTCACCGCCATAGAGGCCGACTGGCGCTGGCTGGCGCGCGACATTCACGGCAAGTTCGACGCCGTGATCTGCCTGGGCAATTCCTTTACGCACCTGTTTTCCGAACGCGACCGCCGCAAGACGCTGGCCGAGTTCTACGCGGCCCTGCGTCACGACGGCGTGCTGATTCTGGATCAGCGCAACTACGACGCGATTCTGGATACGGGTTTTTCGACCAAGCACAAGTATTATTACTGCGGCGACAACGTCTCTGCCGAACCTGAGCACGTGGACGAGGGACTTGCGCGCTTCCGCTATTCGTTCCCGGACGGTTCCAAGTTTCACCTCAACATGTTCCCGTTACGCAAACGGTACACGCGCCAGTTGTTGCACGAAGTCGGCTTCCAGCGCATCAACACCTACGGCGATTTCAAGGAAACCTATCGTGATAACGAGCCCGATTTCTTCGTGCACGTCGCCGAAAAGTGGTACGAACTGGACAATGAGGAGGCTTAATTATGGCCGCATCTTATGCAGACAGTTCGGTCAACACCGCCCGCGATTACTACAACAGCAAGGACGCTGACAATTTTTACTATTTCGTCTGGGGCGGCGAGGATATCCACGTCGGGCTGTACGAATCGGAGCAGGAACCGATCGCCGACGCCAGCCGCCGCACGGTTACGCATATGGCCGCACGGCTCTCCGGGTTGAACGAGCAGTCTCAGTTACTCGATATCGGCGCCGGCTTCGGCGGCTCCATGCGTTATCTGGCGCGTGAGTACGCCTGCCATGGGGTGGCGTTGAATCTAAGCGAAGCCGAAAACACGCGTAACCGCGAGATGAACGCGGAGCAGGGGCTTGGCGATCAGATCGACGTGGTCGACGGCAGCTTTGAGGATATCGAGTATCCGGATGCGAGTTTCGACGTGGTGTGGTGTCAGGACGCGATTCTGCACAGCGGTCGCCGCGAGCGCGTATTAGAAGAAGTCGCGCGCGTGCTGAAGCCCGGCGGGGAGTTTGTCATGACAGACCCCATGCAGGCCGATGACTGCCCCACCGATGTCTTGCAGCCGATACTGGACCGCATCCACCTGGAGACGCTGGGCTCCCCTAGCTTCTATCGTCGCACGATGACGGCGCTTGGTCTGGAGGATCTTGGTTACGAGGATCATTCTCCACAGCTTGTAATGCACTACGCGCGCGTGGGCCGCGAGCTTGAAGCGCAGGAGAAAAAGCTAGTGCGCTCCCAGATCGTCAGCGTGGAGTACATCGAGCGCATGAAGAAGGGCTTGAATCACTGGGTAGACGGTGGTCGCAAGGGCTATCTGGCCTGGGGGATTTTTCACTTCCGCAAGCAATAATCAGGCAGCGCTACCCCGTATGTCCCCGCTTGGCCCGCTACGCCGAGCGTGGCCGGGCTGTGCTGCAAACTCGCGGTGATCCCGGGCCAGCGCGTGGCCGGCAATCCCATTTACATCAGAATGGCCCCCGCTCGCCATCGCGGATCTGGTCACCAATGACGGGCTTGCGGTGTAATTCTCAGGCAGGCGTTACGCGCGCGACTAGGCCGTCGGTGGCCCAGCGCTTGAGCATGACGGCCGCGTGCAGGGCGGCGCTGGATGTTTCGATCCACTCGCAAAGCCCCTCGCAGACTTCGCTGAAATTGTGGCCTTGCATGCAGGCATCTATCGCCCAGGCCTCGTCGGCGCTGAGCGAACGCCAGCGGATCTCGAGTTTGCTCCGCCACAGAAGCCAAGGGATCATCACGCCCTCACTTTGCGCGGGTGCCGGTGGCGTCTCCTTTTTCTTTACGGCCTGCCAAATCGAAGGCGCGTTCCAGTCGAGATTCAGGCGTCGTAACGATGCATGGAAGGTCAGGCGCATGGTCGGCCACGCTCGCGGGGGCAGCGGCGCGATATCTTCAACGCTGAGCGCGGCGTCATCTTCAGCATCGAAGACTTCGCCTTGGGCCCACTCGAAGGCCGCCATCTCGGCCAGCACCGGTTGTGCGGCATATGGCGGCGTGCGCGCAAGAAACGCGCTCAAGTATTTTCCGAACCAGCGGAGCGACGGATGACCTGACGGGTGAGCGTCGATATACGCGTGGCCCAGCCGCTCGAACTCAGGCGCGCCAACCAGGGTCCTAAGCCCCTGAAAATCGCCATCCAGCACTTCCTGCAGGCGCAGACGGTAAGCGCGCCCGTACACCGCCAGTCGTTGCTCCGCGCTAACCCTGGCCGTGCCCGTCACACACTCGGTCACGCGCGGCTCGCCAGATAGCAAATAGGCGTGGAATTGCTCCTGAAGGCGCGCCAGCTCGCTCACGCCGCGAGCTCGGCAAGGATCGGTTTCGCGATGCAGCGCGCGCAATCGAGCTCCGTTAGCAGTTCGGGCAGCGCCGGGATGTTGCTGTCGCGTTCGATCATGGTGGAGACAAACCCGAAGCGGCGCACGGCTTGTGCGTACAGCGTCCATACCGGATCGATCACGGGATGGTCGTGAGTGTCTATGAGTAGACCCCCATCGCCCGTGGTGTGGCCGGCCAGGTGAAACTGACAAACGCGCGCCGCGGGCACGCCCCGCAGATAATCTAAGGCATCGAAACCGTGATTGCGGGCGCTGACGTAAATGTTATTGATATCGAGCAGCAGCAGGCAGTCCGCGCGCTCGACGATTTCGCTCAGAAATTCCCACTCACTAATCGACGATTGCGTGTAGGTCACGTAACTGGAGACGTTTTCCAAAAGTATGCGCCGGCCGAGATAGTCCTGAACCTGGACGATGCGCGCGACCACATGGGCGATCGCTTCCTCGGTGTAAGGCAAGGGCAGCAGATCGTGCATATTTTTTCCGTGCAGCCCGGTCCAGCACAGATGATCCGAGATCCATGCGGGCTGGATGCGTTCCGCCAGCGTCTTGAGTTGCATTAGATAATTCCGATCGAGCGGGTCGCCGCCGCCGATGGATAACGATACGCCGTGCATGACCATGGGATAGCGTTCGCGGATACGGTCGAGGTAGTGCAGCGGCTTGCCCCCGCCAACCATGTAATTCTCCGACAAGGCCTCGAACCAGTCGACCTCGGGCCATTCGTTGACGATGGTCTCGTAGTGCTCGGTGCGCAACCCCAGGCCGAAACCGAGGTAGGGGCGCTCGTTATGGGATTGGCTGCCTGGCATGCGAATTTGGGTGAATAATCAAGGTAAGTAAACAGGCGGTGCGCACGGTGCAGGCACACCGCCTGTGATCAGGGTCTAAACTTCTTCAAACTCTCCGCCGACCTGCGCGCAGGTCGGCCCGTCCAGCGTGACGAATCCTTGGCCTTCACATGCGTTCTGGCCTTTACAGGCATTATCAGCGGTCTTGCAACTGCTGTGTCCTTTACAGGCATTGACACCCATGCAATGGCCTTGCGCCGTGCTGGCGACCTGCTCTGTTCCGCCCGACGTCGTACAGCCGGATAGCGACGCGGTCGCGAACAGTGCGGCGGCGGACGGGGCCAGCGCGACCTTTGACAATTTGTTGGTTCCGCTCATTGCGTTTAACTCCCCGTTAACGATGGTGACCGATTATCGTACCAATGGGCTGGGTTGCAGGCGCAAGTTCGCGCAGAGGCCGCACGGGAACGCTTTTCCAGGTGTTCCCGTGCGTGCTGCCTGGCTGGCGGCTGAATATTGCCCGACTCAGCTCCTGCCCTTTTTCAGGAATCCGGTCATCGCGAAATCCCCGCCCATTTGCTCGCAGGTTTCCTCGTCCATCATGACCATGCCCTTACCCTCGCAAGCGTTTTTTCCTTCGCAGGCATTGTGCGCAGTCTTACAGTCACTCTTGCCTTTGCACGCGTTGACACCCATGCAGGCGCCTTCGCTGCTCTCCGCCGCCGAAGCGGTCATCGGCGCCGTGGCGAATAAGGTGGCGGCAGCAGCGGCCAATGCGAGACCGGTAATTCGTTTATTGGTGATCATTGGAAATCTCCTGAGTAAGCTGATTGGTCATTGTGAGCCTGGAGCAAGGTTACCTATACCCGGCGTTCAGTCATTCGAATCGTATAACTAATGCACGCATTTGAATGTATACCGAGCCGATAGCCAAGTTAATCCGGGAAAACACCGATATTGTGAAAGCAACTTATGCGTGGCGGCGCGATCGGATTCTATTTGCAGTCACTATGTCCTCCGCAGATGTTGGCGTGGCAGGGACGCATCGGCCCCGGGAATCTCTCCTGAAACGCTGAGACGCTTGTCTCTTGCGCGGATTGCTCCCGCGCGGGCTGCGCCGCGCAGCCGGGCAGGATTGCGGTCGCGAAGAGCGCCGCGGCCGAAGTAGCAAGCGCGATGCCACGCTGTCTATTCGCAGAGTGTCCAAGCCGGGCGCGCGAGTTCCGATCGGTTTCTTCGTTGATGTTCATGGCAGACCTCATTGTCGTGACATTACGGCGGTCTTAAAACGCCCCAATAACTTGACGAGTGTAAATGGCGCCGGAACAGATTGAATCGGCACTCACGGGTACTTTCTGGCAGGGAAAACACTGATTCGCGCGACCGACGGATTCGGCTAAGATGCGTGTCAATCTAACTGGAAGCCTGGCATATTCGCTTATGAGCTATCGACGGAAGAACAGCGTGCGACGGCAACTTGCCTTGCTGACCGCGGGGCTCATTTTCGCTTTCCGCGCATTGGCCGCGCCCGAGGCCGAGCTGTGGGAGCGCTGGACAGCCCACGACGCCGAATCGACGATGGTCATCGACCACGAGGTCTGGGATGGCTTGCTGAAGAAATACATCCGGCCGACCGCAAAGGGCTTGAACCGTTTCCGCTATGGCGCGGTGACGGCGGCGGACCTGTGGGCTCTTGCCGATTATCTTGCCGCGCTACAGGCGGAAAGGATCAGCGGGCACAACCGAAGTGAACAGCGTGCTTACTGGATCAACCTGTACAACGCAGCGACGATCAAATCAGTTCTCGAGCACTACCCGGTGGAGAGCATCCGCGACATCAATCTGGGCGGCGGGTTCTTCACCACCGGGCCCTGGAGCGAGCCGTTTCTCAAAGTTGAAGGCGAGTCATTAAGCCTCGACGACATCGAGCACCGCATCCTGCGCCCGATCTGGAAGAACGCGCTCATTCACTACAGCGTGAACTGCGCGTCGGTCGGTTGTCCGAATCTTGCGCGCACTGCGTACACCGGCGGCAACGCGGTGAGGCTCGCGCAAGCCAACGCCCGCGCATACGTCAATTCGCCGCGCGGCGCGTGGTTTGACGAGGGCGATCTCTATGTCTCCAGCATTTACGCATGGTTCGAAACGGACTTCGGGGACTCCGATGCGGGCGTGATCGCGCATCTTGAGCAATACGCAGAGCCGAGCTTAAGCAAGCGGCTCGCTAGTGTCGAAGAAATCGGCGATGACGGCTACAACTGGAGCTTGAACGACGCCAGGTAAATACCCAAACTATTGCGCCGCATCAGCCGACAGAGTCGAAGCGCACAGCCATGCGACGTGCGAGCATGAAAAGTCCGTGGGGCGTGCGCATTGCAGTACGTAGTCAGCGAAGCGCCGCGGCTGATCCGCACGGTGCGACGGTAACCGACCAGGAAAAGCATGCCAGCCACCGTATGCGCCCGCACCAACGATGCAAGTTGGCGTCAATAAGACTCAAGTTAATTACCCGCCGCGGCGTTTGACAACGCCCTGTAATCGCGGACCGTCCTGATGATGAAAATCCGTATGTATGGAGTAAGGCTTTTGGCGTCAGGCGCGGTTTTAATCGCAGGTGCTGCGTGGGCCGAGAACGACGCGCCGCAATCTAGTCGCGCCCGGACGATAGAGCTCGACCCCATATTGATCGAGGGCGAATCCGCGCCCCCGCTTTCCCTGCCGGCTTTGCCGAGCGAACTAAACGTGGATGGGCCGTTCGGATCCCGCCGCTCCGTGCTCGATACTCCGCGTGCGGTAACGCCGATTTCGAAAAACCTGATCGACCGCGCGAACATCGTTGAAATCCGCGATCTGCAAAGGGTGGCGCCAAACACTTACGCGCCGAATACGTTCGGTGTCGCCAGCCTGCCGGAGATCCGCGGTCAGTTGGGCGAAGTCTTTCAGGACGGACTACGCCGGCAGGGCGGGAACAACGGGTTTGGCGCGCCGCTCTCCTTCAATAGCTTCGACCAGATCGATGTGGTCAAAGGCCCGCCCCCGGTGGTGCTCGGGTCAACACAGAGAGTCGGCGGCTTTATCAATCTGATCCCCAAACGGCCAGATCTCAACCAGGCTCGCGGGAGCCTGGAATTGCAAGCCGGTAGTTGGGATCGCTATCTGCAGCAACTCGACTATTCGAGACCACTGGATCAAGGTCGCTCCGGCGTGCGCATCTCGGTCGAGAACCGTAACGAGGGGAGCTACTACGATTTTGTAGAGTACGACAGCCAGAGCGTGTTTGCGGCCTACCGGCTCAAGCCGGATGCAGCCACAGTGTTCGATTTGAACTTCGAGTACTTCAACGTCGATTTTACCGACAACGGCGGCTGGAATCGGTCCACGCAGGAATTGATCGATAACGGCACCTATATCACCGGCGAAGGTTTGCAGCCGGATGGCTCCAGCATACCGGCCCCAGGCGCCGTCATCAGCCCGACAGGGACGGCGCAGATTCCTCGCAGCCGCGTACTCACCGATCCGGATGACATCAACGGCAACGAGAGCATTATCGCCAACGCGCGCTTTGAACGAACAATCGCGCCCGGATGGCGCGTGGCCAGCCGCGGGATCTATCAGCACTTCGAGCGCGAGGAAATTGCCCAGAACAGCTTCGTGGAGATCATCGACGACGCCGATACGGTCGAGAATCGCACCGAGCTCATCATCGATTATGCGTCCGGTCTGTTCGGTCTGCGCACGCACCAGCAATCGACGGTCGGACTCGACGTGCGTTATCACGACGTCACCGGCTACAGCCAGTTCACGACCGAGGCGGACAACCCGATCGACCTGACCGCGCCCGTGGAAAGCCGGCGCATTCCGTTGACTCCCGCGCAACGTTCGGCGCTGGTGGAATTGCGGCCCGGCGTTTTCGTCTCTCCCGGGGGGCAATACGATCTCGACGGAGACGGCGAAGGAGATTTCATGATCTCCGACACCACGGACTCGACGCACTATCAGATCGGCGCCTTCGCCCAGCAGGACGTCCAATTGACCCCCCGCTGGAGCGTGCTGGGCGGCGTGCGCGGCGACTGGTATGACGTCATCGCCCGCGACCCCATCCCGCCGCCCGGGGTCGAAGCCGCGGAGGATTCAACGCAGGAATTGCTCGGTTCCGCCAATGGCAGTTTGACGTTCAAGCCCGTCCCGTCCGTTGCGACGTACGCGGCCGTGAGCTACAGCGAATCGACCTCCAACAGCCTGGGCGGCGGTTTCGTGCTGGGAGAGGGCAATCAGATCGATGCGGAGGACCTGGCCACCGAAACCCGGCTCTACGAGGTCGGCGTGAAATATGCTCCCGAGAACGCGGATTGGTATGCTGATCTTGCGCTGTTCGACCAGACGCGCTCGCTGCGAAATCGCGACGGCAGCAACAGCGGCATCAAGACGCGGGGGGTGGAGGCGCAGCTCGCTTACCAGCCTGAGCAGGCCTATTTCAACCTTGCGGCGAGCTATCTGGACGCGCGCTTCGACGATGCGTCCGCCGTTCAGGATTCGCGCGCCGTCGTGGACGCCTTCGATGATTCCCGTCCGGATATCATCAACGGCACCGGCATCGGCAGCCCCAACGTCACCGTCTTTGCGCCCAGCGATCGGCGCGTGCAAGGTCTGCCGGATGTGCTGGTCTCCGCACTCGCAGGCTACGAGTTTTTTTCGGGCCTTGGTGTGGATGCTTCGGTGGTTTACACCAGTTCGTTCCCGCTGGATTATCTTGGCACGGTTAAGATTCGCGATCAGTACACGCTCAACGCCGCGGCGCACTACTTCTGGCGGCGCATCAACACCGATTTCCGGCTGGATGTCCTTAATCTCACGGACCAGGAGAATTTCTCGCCGATCTTCGACGGCGGGTTCTTCGGTTCGACTTTAGTTTTTCCGGAGCAACCCATCAGCGCGTTGCTGAGCGTGCGACACCACTTCTGACATGGCGCGAACGATCAACGCAAACCGAATGATCGAGATGCCAAGGCTGCTGTCGGCCGCCGCGCTGACGGTTTTACTCCTGGCGTGTTCCCCATCCTCCGACGACAGCACGGTGGACCCGCGTTCCCTCGACTGGCCGGAGATCGTAAAGGCGGCGCGCGGAGAAACCGTCTATTTCGTGATGTGGACCGGCGATCCTGCGATCAATCGCTACATGCGCGAGTTTGTCGTTCCGCACTTGCACAAACGACATGGCATCACGCTTGAGATTGTGCCAGGACAGGCGGACATCCCCAGCATGCTCATGACGGAGATCGAAGCCGGCCAAACGGTCAGCAGCATGGACATGGTGTGGATCAACGGTCAGGTGTTCTACCAGCTGCGGCAGATCGACGCTCTGTACGGCCCGTTCACATCAAAGTTGCCCAATGATCTCTTTGTGGACTGGGACAATCCGATGATCGCGATAGACTTCCAGCAGCGGGTCAACGGCTATGAAAGCCCGTGGGGGAACGTACAATTGCTGCTGATCACGGACACCGAGCGGGTCGCCCACCTGCCGCGTACCCCGCGCGCGCTGGCGGAGTGGATTCATGCGCATCCCGGCCGTTTCACCATCGACAGCGAGTTCACGGGCTTAAGTTTTCTCAAGTCGCTGATGTACGCGTTCGCCGATTCGCCGCAAGAACTGCAAGGGTCCTTCGATCGCAACGTCTATAACAAACTTAAAAATCGAGTGTTCGAGTGGGTGCGCGGCGTGCGCGCGGACCTCTGGCGTGAAGGGCGCACCTTTCCCAAGGACGTGTCGCAATTGCATCAACTCTTCGCCAACGGCGAGGTCGACTTCACCATGAGCTTCAACGACGGCGAGGTGGACAACAAGGTAGCCGTCGGCCTGTTCCCCAAGACGGCAAGAGCCTACGCGCTGAAGACCGGCACCTTGCAAAACACGCACTACCTCGGCATCGTCGCGCGCTCAGCCCATAAGCCCGCCGCGATGGTGGTGGCGAATTTTTTGATCTCGCCCGAAGCGCAGCTCGAAAAGCTCAAACCGGAGGTGTGGGGCGATGGCACCGTGCTGGCGATGGAGCGTTTGCCCGCACCCTGGCGGAGCCGGTTTCGCAACGTGCCCGGACGATCCCGGGCGCCGGAACGCGACGCTTTACAGCTATTCGCGCGGCCCGAGCCGGCGCCCCAATACATGATTCGTCTGGATGAAGACTTTCGAAACGAGATTGTTCGTCAATAAGCGCACGAGGTGGGCGGGCGTCAACAGCCGAGCGTTACTGGTGGACCCGTGGATCGTCGGATTTGTAATGCTTACCGCGGGAGCAGTGATACTGGCGCTCGCGTTCGCCGGGCTTTACAGCGTTGGCGTGTTAGGTTTGCTGAGCGAGAGCTGGACCACGGCGCACTGGCGTTATGTGTTGTTCGAAAGCGGCGTCTGGAGCGCGCTTGGATTTAGCCTGGCGCTGACCCTCGTGACCTTGGGTCTGGCGACGGTTGCGGCTCTTGCCACAGTGTTAATTGTCGATATGCGAGTGCGCCGCGGTCCGTTCGCGGTGCTGGTGTATGCGCCGCTGGCGGTGCCCGGCATCGTCGCCGCCCTGCTGAGCTATCAAATCCTCGGCGATGCTGGCCTGCTGTCCCGCATGGCTCACGCCGTAGGCTGGATTCGCAGTCCGGCGGAGTTTCCGGCGCTGGTCTTCGATCGCCTCGGCGTTGGTATCATACTCACGCACTTCGCGATGATCACACCGTTCTTCGTGATCCTGTTCGATCGCCTGTTCGAGAACGAGCGGGTGGCCGAACTACGGCAATTAGCTTATACCCTAGGCGCCACGCGAATGCAGGCGCTCTCCCGCGTGGTCTTGCCTTTGCTGCTCGTCCGAGCGCTACCGGTGTGCGCGGTGTACGGGGTGGTGCTGATGGGCGCGTTCGAGGTGCCGCTCCTGATCGGCGCGCGTTATCCGACCATGATCTCGGTGGAGATCTACTCCCGATTCGCGAGCTACGATCTCACCGCCAGGCCGCAGGCCTACGCAATGGCCACACTTTATCTTCTGCTGGTGCTGGCGGCATGGTCAGTGGCGTTGCGGTGGCGTCCGCGGCCGGCGCAAACGCCGCGGTGATCCGAGCCGGATCCACATCGCTGCTGTGCGTTCTCATTGCTGTGCCGCTGGTGCTGCTGCTCTTGCTATCGGTTACGCGACACTGGAGTTATCCAGGACTCTGGCCCGACGCGCTGCAATGGAGTCAATGGCGGGTCATGCTATCAGGCGACCGAGGTCTCTTGGACGCGTTGGTGTCGTCGCTGTTGATTGCCGTGATCGTTGCAGTCGGCGCTACCACGGCGGGCTTCCTGACGAGCCAGCGGATCGCCGGTCATCGGCGACGCGGCGTGCTCTTGATGCTGGCGCTCTTGCCTTTCGCGATCTCGCCGGTCGTGCTCGGCGTGACCTTGAATTACGGCTTCATCCGGCTGCAATTAGCAGCAAGCTTGTGGGGCGTTATCCTCGCGCAGTTTTTGTTCGCCTATGCCTACGCGGTGCTCCTGTTAAGCGGCTTCTGGAACACGAGAATCGCGGCCTTATCCGAACTGGCGGAGTCTATCGGTGCCGATCGATTCCAGATCTGGTGGCGGGTGCGGCTCCCGCTGGCGGCTGGTCTGCTCGGGGTCAGCCTGTTTCAGACCTTTCTGATTTCGTGGTTCGATTTCGCGCTTGCCCGGCTCATCGGCGCGGGCCGCGTGCAAACCTTGCCGTTGCTGGTCTTCGACTACTTCGGCTCGGGTGATTTCAGGCTGGCCGCCGCCTGTGGTGTATTGCTGGTCGGGCTACCGCTTGCCGCCGTCCTGCTGAACCGCCGGCTGCTGGCATGGCCTCTCACCGCGGCAAGCAGCCGCGTATGAACGGTGCGCAAACACTTGACGCTTGGCTAAAGGTCCAGGCCATACGCAAACGTTTCGGCGCGCGGCCCTTGTTTGACAAAGTCAGTTTCGAAGTCGCGCGCGGCCAGACGCTGGCCGTTATCGGCGCGTCCGGATCCGGCAAAACGACTTTGCTCCGAATCCTCGCGGGACTCGACCGCGATCATCAGGGGCGGATTTTCATCGATGATCGCGATGTCACCAGTTTGCCTGCCCGCCAGCGGCAGGCGCTGTACCTGTATCAGGAACCGTTATTGTTTCCTCATCTCAACGTGTTCGAAAACATTGCATTTGGATTGAGGCTGCGACGCCTGCCGAAGACGCAAGTGCGCGAGCAAGTGGAGCAGGTTTTAGGCGAGATCGAGCTGCAGGGTCTAGACGCGCGCAAACCGGAGAGCCTGTCCGGAGGACAACGCCAGCGAGTCGCCTTCGGCCGGGCGCTGGTGGTGCAACCGGCATTGCTGTTGCTGGACGAGCCCTTCGGCAGTCTAGACCCGGAGACGCGCGCAGCGATGCAGGAATTGTTCGGGCGGGTAGCGAGCCAACATCGGATCACGTCGGTCTTCGTCACGCATGATCTGAAAGAGGCGCTGAGAGTCGGCGACCAATTCGGTCTGATCGCCGATGGACGCCTGCGCAATTATATCGATCGCGCCGCGTTTTGCGCCGATCCGGACAGCGGAGTGCAGCGGGAGTTAAGATTCTGGGAAGCGCTGAGGGTCGAAGCCATCGGATCAGGCGCCAAGCCCACGCCGTAACGGGAGGCGACTGGATGTTGAAAGCGGCATTGATCGATAACGGAGTCGTCGGCGTGACCGGTTACTTTCGCGACAGCGAGCAGGTGCGTTATCGCATTGAAAGGGTGAGCGATGCGTGGTCTCCGGATTTCTCCGGCGACGATCTGGTGGTCGTGCCCAACGGCGCGGATCACGTGGCGCTGTTTGAGGTTCGAGACCACATCGCGGCGTTCCTCGCGCGAGGCGGAACCTTGGCCTGTTTCTGCGGCTTCTTCACGCCCTGGATTCCGGGCAACGTGTGGATACACGACAACAGCAAACCGCTGCGCGAGGTGCGTTACCGAGTGCTCGACGATCCGCTCGGTCTCATGGAAGGCGTTGAGCTGGAGCAATTGACCTTCGAGTCCCACGGCATCAGCGGATGGTGGGCCTGCGGACACATTCAGACCGCGCACCCCGAAAGCATCGTCCTGGCCGATAACTTTGATCGCGTCGTTATGATTGCGGATACTCGTTCGACGCAGGGACTGATCGTAACCACCGCCAGCGGTCCGCTCGGCGATTGGGACCCGAACACGCCGTCATCCGGCCTGCAGCGGTTATATCGTAATATCATACGGGCGGCTTCCACCCGTCAGGAGCAGTTGCATGCCTGAGCCCCGATATCATCTCAGCCACCTAATTCACTGATCTGCGTAACTCGACCAGAGTTCCGCCCGCCATACAGACAGAGGGTATGCCCGGGCTGCGGTTTGTGGACTCCTACGTCGGCGCCTGGCCATCCAGGCGCCGTTGCGTGTATTGGCAGGTGACGTATAATTTATGAAAAATTGTACGTCAAGAGGATTGCCATGAGAGTAAAACTCACGCTGCGACTTGAGGAAGGATTAATCGAGAAGACCAAACATCACGCCAGACGCCGAGGTAAATCCGTCTCGCAGATCGTCGCTGACTATCTTTCCTTGCTTACGTCAAAAGACAGCGAGCAGTCGCCGAGCGCTTCAAGCCCGATAAGCCATTCACTTCGGGGCGCGCTTCGAGGACAGAATGTGGCCGAAGACGACTATCACCGATACCTCGTCGAAAAGCATCTGTGAAGATCCTGTTTGACACAAACGTGGTGCTGGATGTCCTGTTGGATCGAGCACCGTTCTCGGAAGTGGCCACGGCATTGTTCGCAAGCGTGGAGCGGGACGAGTTAGCGGGTTATCTTTGTGCAACGACCATAACCACGGTTCACTACTTGGCGACCAAAGCGGTGGGTGCGAAAGAGGGAAGGCACGCAATAGGGAAATTGTTGAGCTTGTTCGAGGTGGCACCGGTAAACAGGATAGTGCTTGAAACTGCGTTGGGTTCGCGCTTTACAGACTTCGAAGATGCGGTTTTACACGAAGCTGCTCGTCACGTGGGCGCGCAAGGCGTTGTCACGAGGAACGCAGATGATTTCAAACACCCTCAACTCCAAATCTACTTGCCCGACGAGCTTTCAAAAATAATTCAGTCGCTATAGCAAAGCAATTTTTGTGCGACTTTATAAGCCTTTGTTAAACCAAGAAGCCCCATGGCGCTCAAAAAATCCGAACTCTATAGCTCGCTGTGGAGCAGTTGCGACGAACTCCGCGGCGGTATGGACGCCAGCCAGTACAAGGACTACGTGCTGGTCCTGCTGTTTATCAAGTACGTCAGCGACAAATACGAAGGCCGTCCCTTTGCGCCGATTACCGTCCCGCAGGGTGCGAGCTTCAGGGATATGGTTGCGCTCAAGGGCACGAGCGACATCGGCGACCAGATCAACAAGAAGATCATCGCGTCGCTGGCCAAAGCCAATAAGCTCTCCGACCTGCCGGACTTCAACGACGCCAACAAGCTCGGTAGTGGCAAGGAGATGGTGGACCGGCTCACCAACCTCATCGCCATCTTCGAGAACAAGGCGCTCGATTTTTCGAAGAACCGCGCCGATGGCGACGACATTCTCGGCGACGCCTATGAATACCTCATGCGGCATTTCGCTACCGAGAGCGGCAAGAGCAAAGGCCAGTTCTACACGCCTGCCGAGGTCAGCCGCGTCATGGCGCAGATACTCGGTATTCGCAATGCACGCACCAGCGCCGCCACGACGGTATTCGACCCGACCTGCGGGTCCCGGTTCACTTCTGCTCAAAGTAGGCGACGAGGCCGGCACCGCGGTCACGCTGTATGGGCAGGAGAAAGACGCCGCCACCAGCGCTCTTGCCCGCATGAACATGATTCTACATAACAACCCGACCGCGCTGATCGTGCAGGGAAACACGCTGACCGATCCTAAGTACAGGGATGGCCAGGGTGGAAACGCGTCCCTCAAAACCTTCGATTACGTGGTCGCCAATCCGCCGTTCAGCGACAAGCGCTGGAGCACCGGACTCGATCCGCTGAACGATCCTTACGAGCGTTTCAAAGCCTTTGGCGTGCCTCCCAACAAGCAGGGCGACTACGCTTATCTGCTGCATATCGTCCGCACGCTCAGGAGCACTGGCAAAGGCGCCTGCATCCTGCCGCACGGCGTACTGTTCCGCGGCAACGCCGAGGCCGACATCCGCCGCGCGCTGGTGCGCAAGGGTTACCTCAAGGGCATCATCGGCCTGCCCCCGAACCTCTTTTACGGAACTGGCATTCCGGCCTGCATCGTCGTGGTCGACAAGCAGGACGCGCACGCGCGCAAGGGCATCTTCATGATCGACGCCAGCCGGGGCTTCATGAAGGACGGTCCCAAGAACCGCCTGCGTTCGCAGGACATCCACAAGATCGTGGACGTCTTCAACAAGCGGCTGGAGGTTCCCCGGTACGCGCGCATGGTGAGTGTCGAGGAAATCGAGAAGAACGACTTCAATTTAAATCTGCCGCGCTACATCGTCAGCCAGACACCAGAAGACATGCAGGACATCGAGGGCCACCTGCGGGGCGGCATCCCCGAGGCCGATGTCGATGCGCTGGCGAGCTACTGGGCCGTCTGCCCACAACTCCGCAACACGCTATTTACGGCAAACCGCCCCGGCTACCTCGACCTCGCCGTCAACAAGGCGGACTTAAAGTCCACCATCTACGGTCATCCGGAATTCGCCGCCTTCATCGCCGACATGCAGGTTCAATTCGACGCCTGGCGGGACAAGAGTGCCGCAACACTCAAGGCTATCGATGCCGGCTGCAATCCAAAACAGGTCATCTTCGACCTGTCGGAAGATCTGCTCGCGAGCTATACCGGCAAGCCGCTGATCGCCCACTACGATGTCTATCAGCACCTCATGGACTACTGGGCCGAGACCATGCAGGACGACTGTTATTCGATTGCCGCCGATGGCTGGAAGGCCGAAACCACCCGCATCATCGAGCGGGACAAAAAAGGCAAGGAGAAGGACAAAGGCTGGACCTGCGATTTGATCCCCAAGCGCCTTATCGTCGCCCGCTACTACGCCGAAGAGCAGAAGGCCATCGACCAGCTCGCCCTCGAACTGGAGACCGTCGCTGCGATGCTCGCCGAGCTGGAAGAAGAACACGGGGGCGAGGAAGGTGCCTTCCCCGCACCCGACAAGGTGAACAAGGCCAGTGTCACCGTGCGGCTCAAGGAACTGAAAGAGGAAGAGCCTGCAGACCTGTCTTCATCGTCATTCCCGCGAAAGCGGGGATCCAGGGCCGCCAGCAAACTGGATGCCCGCCGTAGCCTGTCCTCGAATGCGGTAGTCAGGGGCGGGCATGACAGTTCGTTGGATGCGCCTGAGGCTGTCCTGATGGTGGCGGAAGCGCCTGCACCCTACGGCGACGCAGCCCCGTCCGAAGCG